>Ga0247844_1000763_pt1 | contig 65221 bp, 76 predicted proteins | sample LaCtaG_FD_192421 | JGI IMG/M metagenome (GOLD analysis project Ga0247844, IMG submission 192421) | Freshwater microbial communities from meromictic Lake La Cruz, Castile-La Mancha, Spain - LaCruzMarch201714.5m_1 | ecosystem: Environmental > Aquatic > Freshwater > Lake | place: Spain: Castile-La... | reverse complement strand
GAGTATTCTGTTGTTCTAAAGAATGTATAAATATTTATAAAAATACAGAAGAATTTAAAAAACAAAAATATGAATACGATAAAATAAGAAGATCTACAAGTAAAAAATGGAAAGAGACTCATACAAAATATTATAAAGATAATGCAAAAGAAATTTATAAAAGAAAAAAAGAAAATTATTTTATTAATCTTTCAGAAGAAAAATTAGAAAAACATAAACAAGATAAATTAAAATATTCTAAAAGTTTAAAATGAAAGTTACATCAAAAAAATAATTTCGCAATTCGTTGGATAAATAAAAAATATATTTGAAGAAGAATTGATAATATTACTTATAAACAATTATTAGAAAAATATAATGAAACAAATTGAATTTGTGTTATATGTAAAAAAGAATTAATAAATTTTGATATGGATCATAAAATTAGTTTAAATAATTGATGAGAACATACTTTAGATAATATACATTTTATTTGTCATATTTGCAATATGAAAAAATGAAGTAAAAATTATTTAATTTAATTTTATTATTTAACTTACTATATGGTAATTAAAACAATATTATTATTAATAATATTCGTGACAAATTATAACATAATGTACGCTATATAACAGCCTACAAAGATAATCCCTTCGTATTCCGAGGGGATTTTGTATAAAATCTTTTGCATTTAAAAAAAAATGTATATACTATAGTTACAACTAATTTTTTATTTATTAACTAACTATTTATGGAACAATGGAAAGAGTTTGATTTTTGTAAAAATTATTCATGATCTACATTCTGAAGAATCAGAAATAATAGAACATGAAACATATATATTCCACAATGATTTACTAATGAATGATGATATACTCAACCAAGAGTAGTACTTCGGTATGATTGAAAAGGTCATCCACATAAAGTATCAAGACTTATTGCATATTTATTCTTATGATTAGAAGAAAAAGATTCAAGACATGTACTTCATATAGATGATAATCCATTTAATAATAATATTAATAATCTTTTTTTATGAACAAATGCAGATAATGTTCGTGATAGAGATATTAAATGAAGAACTCAGAAATGAGATACTCATTCTAAAGCTAAATATAAAGAAGAAGATTTTATAAAAGCTATAGATTTATTCAATCAATGAAGAAGACCATGTGATATAGCAAGAATGTTTTGAATTAAATATAGTGCATTACTTTCAGTATTTACATGACATTCAAGAAAGAATCTTTATTCATTAATTAAAACTGCATAATGTGATTAAGCTTTAAACAAACTAAAGAAATTTTTTGAGAAAAAAAATCTAAAGAAATTTTTGATAAGTTATGAATAAAAAATATTACACAATGAAGAAAGTTAAAACCAAAAAAAGAACTTACAGATAAAGAGTATAGAAAATTAAAAGAATCAGATCATTGAAAATTACTTGTTAAATTTATAAGAGAAAATTATCCAAATATAGAATTTACACATACTCCTAATGAAGCCTGATTATCTTGATCAAGATCAGTAATAATCATGATGGCAAAGAAGAAAGCTCTATGAGTTTCTAAATGATTTCCTGATTATGTTATATACATACCAACATTAAATTCACACATAACATTATATATTGAGCTCAAGAAAGCACGTTGAGTTAATGGTGGCCTAAATGGTTCGGAGATTTCCTGAGAACAACTCTCATGGGCCAAAAACTTAACTAATACTATATGCTCATTTCATGAGTTCGCACATTGAAGTGATGAAGCAATAGAAATAGTACAAAAATATATTGATGAATTTAAAGAAAAAACTACAATGGCATGCATTGATTATTGGATTAAACATAATGCATACAAAGATTATATTTGAATATCTATTAATAATAAATAACAATGAAGTGTAAAACTTGTAATAAAAAGTTTGTAAGAATGGATTGAGATGTATGTTGCTCATTCGATTGTTACCTAGCATATAGACATAATAGAATTAACTTTCATAAAGTATATGAACAATACAGATTCATACGTTGACTTTAAATTCGCCAAGCCTACAAAGTCAATCAAAATCAAGAGGTATAAAACCTCTTGACATAATACTGTACGTAAGTTAGATGCAGATACTATACGTAAAGTATATGAAAGAGATTGACACAAATGTATTATATGTTGAGAAGAGTTTATAAAAAAAGTACATAATCAATTAACTTGTTCTTTTCATATATGTAAATTAGCAAGATGAAGAAATCTTTTAAAAGAAAAATTAAATGATCCTATATATAAAGAAAATTTATATAAAAAGAAAAAAGAATTTGCCAAGATTGATTATGAAAAACATAAAGAAAGATATATATTAAATTCAAAAAAATTAAGATATAATTTAATTTGTATAAAATGTTGAAAAGAATTTAAGTGATATAGAACAAAACTTAAAACATGTTCAAAAGAATGTCAGTTAATATTATTAAAAGAACAAAGGATTTGAGAAAATAATCCTGCATATAGAAATTGAATGTATAAAAAATGAAATAATAATTTTGATCATCATTATAAAAGAAATGAGTTTATTAAAAATTGTAAAATTCAAAATGAAGAAATGGAATCAAAATATTGATATAGATTTTGTCAATATTGTTGAACTAATAATTCATTAAGATGGGAACATCATCATATTATTTTTAGAAGTGAAAAACCTAAACATGAAAATTTACATCATATAAATAATATAATTCATCTTTGTATAAATTGTCATAATTTATTTCATAAACAAAAATCAATTAGAGATCCAATAGTTGAAGAAAGAAAATTAATTAAATTATTTTATTAACTATATAAAACTATGTGATGTAGAGAAGTAGATGATGAAGGTAACAGATGTTCCTTCACACAAGAAGAAATGGAAGAACATAAAATAGTTCTAACAGAAGAAGAACAATTTTATATTAATGCTCAAATACAATTAATTTATGTATGAGCAAGTAAAGATATTATTTACAATCATATCAATTCATTACTTCTAGATAGATTTCAGAAATGAAAAGAAGCTTGAATTGATTATACAAAGTTGGAGCTTTAGTTCTGTTTACAAAGTTTTCTTTAATAAAGTGTATAAAACCTCTTGTATTATTTAACTATATTTATATGCAAGAATTAATAGATAAGTATGTTTTATTACAAGAAAAATATTTTGACGAAACAGAATGTTTTATTGCTAATGTTGTACCATTAAAAATTATTCCAGAAATAGAATATAAAATGTTTAGAGATTCTATTGATTGGAAAGGGTTAAGAAAATATTGTAAAGAAAATAATATAAATCAATATTCTGATCCTGAATGTCTATCTGATTGATTAATTCAAATGAAAATATATCATGCTGATATTTCATTAGAATATAAAGTAACAAGAAAAATATGGGATATTTATCGGGATGAAATAAATGATTTATATTGGAAATCAAAAAATAATTATGATGTTGAAATGGATGTTCGGATAAACTTTCTTATGTGAGATTAATATCTGACGTTTGCTATCTATTGATGGCATTCGTTAGCTCTTAATAGAGTTAAGTATTTTATTTATTAACTTACATTTTTATGAATGATAAGGCTGTTGCCAATGTTAGTACAGGCATGCTTGACCAAGCTGTCGAATTTGATAAGAAAGGATTCTCCTCAGTTATGGATGGTATTCATACACTTAAGATTTATAATCCAAGAATAGGTGATCCTATCGAGGAAGATAAAGCTTGAAAGTTTAAACTCAAAGTAGCTAATACTTGAGTTGAAGAATTCATTGATGGTCCTATTGTGTTTAATCCTTTATCTGTTCGTTATTTCTATAGCTGACATATCTATCCTATTTTGGATAATGGTACTGTTGCTAACGAGAAGATTACTTTTTATACGAATGAGTATGGAAAGTATCTTAAGAAGACAGATACAATTGGTTTAGCAGCAAAAGGAAAATCATTATGATTCTTCAGTAAAGAAGATTTCAAAGCTATGATTAAAGCTAGAACTCTAAATGGTAGAGATAATCAATTCTATGATAGGAAGAAAGATAGAGAATGAAAACCATTTGATGGTTCACTTCTATCTGAATGAGCTGTAGTCTATGGTCAGTTTGTATGATGAACATATGATTGAGAGTTCTTTAGATTCTTTACTGCTACTAGAAATCTATGAGTTACATTCAGAGATTGATCAGTATGTGAACCTGATGCAGGCACATTTGAGTATGCAGTAAGTGAATGACTTATTCCTCTTAATGAAGTTCTAACATATAATGGTAAGAGAACTGTTAATAAAGTTGATGATTCGCAGGTAGATCTGAAACTTACTATTGAACAGAATGAGAAAAAGAACTTCATGCCTAAGTTTGAGTATAGTTGACTAGTAGTTCTTAGATGAGGTGATAACAGAGAAGATAAGAAATTCATTGAAGAATTACAATTTGAACATTTCAAATCTGTATTCTGATGAATGGGTTCTCCTAATCAAGTTCTTCTTAATTGATCTGATGCTACTACAGTTATTAGTCAACCTGCATTATCTACTTGAGAATTGACGAAAGCAGATCTTGAAGCTATGCCAGATATTCCATTCGAAGATACTGCTAAGGAAGTATTTGAAGTTGACTTATCTACTCCTGACTTTTAACAATGAGATTAAAGCAATGGTGTGAAGACAATGGTTATTCACTACTTGATACCTTACCTAGTAATTGGGATAGGTATCAAGATTGATTGCCATCAGTAACTACTATTCTTAAATTAATACAAGATCCTTGATTTGAATATGTTAAAAGGAATCATGCAGGTGCTTTAGAGACAGCTCGCATAAGATGAACAATAACACATAAAGAATCTGAGGACTTTTTTAATTGAGAATCTGACACAGTACATAAACAGATTATGAAGTTCCACACTCTTTATGATGTAACAATCATTGGACAAGAGGTGAACTTTAAAAAAGATATACAATGAACCATTGATCTTATGGCACACATAGGATCGATTATTGATACTGATATGAACATAGACTATAAACCTAAGACTAAGAGTAAAAAATATTTCATACAATGATGATGATATGAATATTTGAACTGACTTAAATCTGGAATCTTATATCTTGATAAGAACGATTACAAATTTGAAGTTGTTACTACTTGATACTTAGAATTGTTTATTGAATTAAAAGATTACTTTCTAACATTGCTTAACAATGACAACAGGGATATATAAGAAAGGCAAGTATATAGCTGCCGATAAAAGATGAACATGATGACATGTTTGAATTGATGATACTAATGTAAAGATTCTAAAAATATTTAGAGAACTTACAGACTATGATGAAGCTATATATATAGTAACATCAGGACCTAAGATAATACCTTGAATGCTTAAGACATCAATAGGTAAGATAATTTCTAATCCTGAGTTTACTCATGATGAGAAGTTATATGAGATACAATCAAGACTAAAACAAATATGTCCAACTGATTTTGAATTTATTATTATCTTTATTCATTATAAGAAAGATACAGCTTTCATTATTAAAGAACAATGATATAGATTTATACCTACTGAAGTTTCATTGATAGCTGACTTCTGTTCAGTTGGTAGTTGATCTTATTATGTTGATTGAATGCATTTACTTAATCCAAATCTAGATTTAAAACAAGTATTTGAATTAGTATCTAGTAAAGATGTTTATACAAGTAAAGAATTTGATTTAATTGATTTAACCTAAATAACATTATGACACAAGATAAAGCACTTGAACATATGTTAAGTTGAGTTAATTGTTTTCTTACAGGGAAAGCATGAACTGGTAAAACATATACAACTCAGGAATTCATTAAACAAAGTAGAGCTAAATGAAAGAATGTAATAGTAGTTGCACCTACTTGAATTGCAGCAATAAATATATGATGAGCTACTATTCATTCTACATTTAAGATGTTCGGTAACTACTTACATAATAAGCCCATCAAACAACAGAGTGTTGATTGGCCAGAGATAGATACAATAGTAATTGATGAAATCTCAATGGTTGGACCAGACTATCTGGATTATATTAATTACTTACTTCAGAAAATGAGATGAAATAAGAAAGCTTTTGGTTGAATACAGATGATATTAGTATGAGATCCAAATCAATTGCCACCTGTGTATGGTAGTTTCACAGAACAGGATAAGAATGAGATAGAAGATCTTGTTACTAAGTATTGAAAGCTGACATTCGATCATGCATTTTGTTATAGTTGATTCAAAGAACTTAATCTAATTAAAGTACGTAGACAAAAAGATAATACTTTTGTTGAACTACTTAATAATATTAGAGATAATAAAATGGGTTCAATATATGATTTCAATAGATGATATTGAGATGAGCATAGTGTTCACTTAATGCCATTTAATAATATGGTAGATGCTTTTAATAAGAAAAGATTTGAAACTGTTAAAGCAAAAGAATATATTTACAAATGATATATATATGGTAAGTTCAATTCTAAGAACTGTATTACACCAGAAGAACTATATTTAAAAGAATGATGTAGAATTATGGTTACTAAGAACTTACAGAATTGATTAGTCAATGGTGATCTTTGAACTGTAGTTAAATGTAATTCCAATACAGTTGAGATTCATTCTGATAGATTCGATTGTAACTTTGAGATAGGTTATGAAGAATGGAAAGAAGTTCAGTATGATTGAACTACAGAAATAACTATTGGTACTTATAATCAGATACCATTGAAACTTTCATGGGCTATGACAATCCATAAATGTATTGAAGAAAATCAATTAGTAAAAACAACTGATTGATTATTTGCAATTAAAGATATACAACTATGACAAACTGTTGATACTTGATTTTCTTTTAAGAAAGTAATATGAAAAGAATTTACATGAGAAAAAGAAGTTATTAAAATAACTACACAATCATGATGAGAAATTATTACTACTAAAGAACATAGATTATTATCAGTATTAAATCATACAAACGAATATATTGAATCTTGAAAATTAAATATATGAGATTATCTTATAATGAATAGAACTATTAATTTAGATTGAAATGATATTGAATTACACAAACCAGATTTATGAAATAGATCTAAAGATATATATATAACAAAATATATAGATAGTAATTTCGCATATTTCATTTGAGTTTTAATTTGAGATTGATCTTATAATTATAAAGATGATTGAAGAATTGATATAACTTCTATGGATGAACATATATTAAATAGTAGTTGTGAATTATTATCTAATTTTTGAATTAATTATTTATTAAAATGAAAAAAAGATAATAAAGCGAAGTCAATTATATTTACTTCTAAAATGTTTAGAGATTTATTATATACAATATGATTAGATTATTGTACATGAAAAGATAAAACAATACCAGATTGAATTTTCAAATCTAATTGATTAATAAAATCTAATGTACTTAAATGATTATTTGATACTGATTGATCTATTTCTAAGAATTGAAATATTAGATATGTATCTATTTCAAAAGATTTAATTAATAAGATTAAACTTTTATTATTAGATTTCTGAATAGTAAGTTATATTAATAAATTAAATAAATATTCAGATAAACATAATCAAGCATATGTATTAAATATAACTTGAATAAATGTTATGTTATTCAATAAATATTTATGATTTAATGTTTGATATAAACAAGATAGATTAATTAATTTTATATCTAAATGAAAATCTAGTATTGATTTTGTTATTAATAGAAATAAAATAATAGATGAATTTAAAGAATGTATTAAATGATTGTGATATAATAAAGATAAAAAACTTAAAGCTATTTTAAGATATAAAAATCTTTCTTATAAACAATGTATATATTTAGATTCATTTGCTAGATCAAAATGATTTATATTAAAAGTATTAAATAAAACATTAGATAATAATTTCTATTATGATAAAATAGTTTCTATAGAAAATATATGAATTAGAAATACATATGATATAGAAATTGAATGAGATCATTCATTTGTATGTCAATGATTTGTTTCACATAATAGTCAATGACTTTCACTAGATAATGTATGCTTAACATATATTAAGTGAATGTCAAAAGAACTTTTGTATGTATGACTTTCTCGTTGTACTACATTTGAAAATTTATATGTTAAACATTAACTATGAATAATCAAGATTAGATTAATAAATTATTGCAGGAATGGGCAACATTAAGTGAGAGAGTTATTGCTATACAAAAAGAAATACTTTATTTAAATAATCCACAATTAAAATGAAAGAACTAATTCGAAAAGTTAAATTCCATGATAAGAATTGAAAGCTATGGAATATCAAAGCTGAAATTACTTACAGGAATTGATATCCTGAATTTACTATGTCGTGAGATAGTGGTCAATGTCAGGATAGTATAGAACCTCTATGAGAATATCAAGAGGAACTATTAAGTGTATGGCAAGAATATCATTTGAATGGTATGAATGCAGGAACTAAAAAGCAAGATGCAATACTTAAGAAAAGAACTAATGAGAAATGAAATGATCTACCTAGTGATTTTGATAAGACTATCGAAGCATTATGTTCCAATATAGAACAAGAAGATGCAGAGAATTATCCTGTAAAAATTACAGAAGATATGAAAAATGAATCTTTTATATTAGTTAAAGCTGAAGAACTTTGAATATGAGTTAACAAGCTTTTAGCTATGTGTATTAATTGTGATGTGTCAACATCATGATTAAGTTACATAGATAAATGATATAAAGATAATATATTCTATATAGAATGAAATGAATATCTAGTATGCACAGATAAAGAAGCAGATAAAGAATGTGCTGATGAAATAAAAGAATCTGCTTGGGCTTTTAATCCAGATTTTATTATAGATCATAGTAAAGCATTAGATCATGATGATTGATCTTATGATATACTTAAAGCTATACAAGAAAAATGTGAATGATGAAATGCAGCAGTCATTAGATTAATAGATGATTTTGATGAATTCGTTGAAGATGCTATTACAGCTGACTGAAGATGACATTTTCTTAATAGACGGAACTGAGATGAAGATGAAGTCAAAGTAAATGGTGAGAACTTTTATTTATATAAACAATGTTAATATGATTAAAGAATTTGAATTTATTAAATTATATTTAACTAAAGAAAAAGATTGATATACAATATATTATGAAGATAGTAATAATTCTTTAGAAAATGCTAATACATTTGTTAAAACTACTAATGAAATAGAATCTTTTATTCGTAATCATATATGAGAATGTTGAGAATTATATGAAATAATGGAATACATAGAAGATTATTTTGATAGTCAATATTGATTTTCTGTTGAAGCATGTAATCAATTTATAAAAGATTTATTTGAAAGCGATAATAATTAATATATGGTAATATATGTACATTGACCTAGAACTTCTAAGTTAATAAGATTATTAACTGGAAGACAAAACTTATTAAGAAAATATGTTCATAAGTATGTTCGTCCAATATTATGGGATGATATGAAATCTACTAAAATAATAATAGAACTATGAACATAGAGTTTATTCCATGAAAAGGTATTAGCACAAAGAGTATAGCAGATTGAAACATATCTGCTACATTCAATGTTCCTGAATCATTTGATGCAAGGAAGTTTATTGATAAACCATTGACTATAACAATAGATAATGGTGTAGAGATTGATTGTGCTATCTCCAATGAGTGAAGCAGTTATGGATATAACTGAACACATTGAACTTACTGGATCAAGTTAGATATTATTCTACCTGATCTATTAGTTATATGAATGATATTTAAATCTAAGTGAATAGACTTGTCTGTTTACAAAGACTGAAATACTAAAGAGGTATAAAACCTCTTGTATTCTTTAACCCAATTTATTATGGACAAGATATTTAGGTCAATACCTGATAAGTGATTTACACTTGAGGTATTTAATAATCCTGTTAATCCTTTGATAATAGTAAGTAGAGATGCATTTACTACTTATTATAATAAAGCTGATGATAAACAAAATGCACTTAGAGCTACTGTTGAAGAAGATCTCGTATTGTTTGTATGGCAATGAAAATGGAGATCAGATGTATTCGAGATGACTAGGAAAGATATTGCTAATCTGTTACTACCAGAGACAGAAGATATTCCATTTTAATACTAACCCTTATGAACTATGTTTAATAAGATAGAGATAAACTATCCAGACTTCTGATTAAAATTGGAAAGAGAATTCTGACCATGAATTAATCTAATAGAAGAACCAAATGGATATGGTAAGTCAACAATACTTAATACATTATTGAGTTTGTATTCTAAGAAGTATCCTTGACTTAGAACTCTTCCGTCATGATCTGCTAAGATTCATACTCCAGATAAAGTATATATGTTAAGTAAAGCATTATGGATATGATTAGATCAAGAACCTAATGCATTAATTAAATATATACTACCATGAGAATTCTTTAATTTGTCAACACCTGAACAAAGATTAACATTAGTTAAACTGTTAGGTGTAGACTTTGAATGATACATGAAAGATAATGTTCCATGATGGACACCAACTCTGGAGAAAGAATTGAATGCTAGGTTGAAAGAGAATAAAGGTAAAGAAGATATTATCTTAGATGATATAATTAGATTCAAATCTATAGTTACTAAGTTTGAAAAGAATCCTGTATCAATAGAAGATAATTCTTCAGAGATAGAATCTAAGTATAGAGAGTACGAAAGTAAATACAATGGTAATCGTATAGCTATTCAGTTAGCAAACAATGAAGCTGTTGCTACTAACAATAGGAATCAGATTAACATTACTAATCTTAAAACAAAGATAGAAGATCTTCGTGAAGAGTTTAAGAATGTTAAAAAGAATTGTCCTGCTTGTTGAGCTGAGTTATCTTCAGATAAATATACTAAAGTTGTAGAATGAATCAATGCTAAAGGTAAAGAATTAAAAAGACAGTTAGCTGATCTTGAATCAATTCCATTGTTACCTACTAACATTGTTCCTGAACCTTTGAATCCTATGACTATAGATCAGAAGGCATGATTCTTACAGATGATACTTAGACAATCTAATCAAGTGGATAAAGATATGGTTAATGAATATCAATCTGCTAAGAGAGAACTTGGTATTAAGGAAGCACAACTCAAAGCTTTAGGTGAACTTAATGATAAAGAAATTCTTACATTCATTAAGAAGTATAAGATACAATTCACTAAAGATCTTGAAGATAAAGTGAAAGGTCTTTGACTTGATATAGAATTATTCAAGACACAAGCTAATTGAGATGTAGTTGAATCATTTCAGATAATGCTGAATAGACAACCATATACTGAGTTATCTTGAGGTAATAGATTACTATGTCAGATAAGATTATCATTAGCATTCGTCAAACAATTATGATTAGATTTCATATTAATTGATGAAGCATGATTGATTAGTCAAAAGAACTATGATATAATTGATAATGAATGTGATTGACTTCAGGTTATAATGGCAAGGGCTACACCTTTTGTTGCCACTAAATCTAGTGATGTAACAAAAGAAATAAAGGTCAAGACGAAAACTAAGAAGTAGTTGCTTTCTATATTTATTTGATATAATTATTAGTACCATTTATTTACTAATTTTATATTATATGGAGAGACAAAGATGTGAAGTATATACTCGTGTTATGTGATACCATAGACCAGTATCGCAATTCAATGCAGGGAAAAAATCAGAATATTATTCTAGAACTTATTTTACAGAATGATGTTCTTGTAATTCTAGGTTCGTTAAAGAATTTGAATAAGATTTGTTTACAAAGTCTGAATTATTACAGGGGTATAAAATCCCCTGTATTTATTTCTTAACAATCATATATCATGATTACAGTTGTTTTAAATTTTCAGTCTTGAGAGATAGATTTATATTCTAATACTAAAGAAGAATTTAATCTTCAAGATGAAGAATGATGTCTTTGTGAAAGGATATCAAATAAGTATGATAATTATTCTATTGAATGGATGATGATAGATAAAGATTCAATAAGAGTGAATCATTGTGATAAGCCTGCAGTATTAACCATGTCTGCAGATCATTGTATTATTAATCAAGTGAGCTATGATAAATAAATTTGTTAAATCATTATCAGAAAATATCAATGAAGATCTTAAAGCAATTAAAGATTATTGATATACTTATGATAAAGCTATGAAGAATGATAGTGATGAGCAATTCGTATGTTGATCTCTTATGTCAAATAAGATATTAATAAATACTTTATTGCCTAAACTATTAGAAGACTTAAGATTGTTACAAGAACTTTCTGTTAAGAATGATAAGAAAAATTATTGTAAGAATATTCTTTGAAGAACTAATCCTAAGGATTGGTGATTTAAAAATGCAGAAGACATGCTTGAAAACTTTGAAGCTATGTCTACTACTGAAGAGATATGTTTCGAGCAATGATTACTAAGATGATTAGAATTGTGATGTCAAGAGTCTATTAATTTACTTAGTGACTCTATTGATAAACTTACTTTACTTCTTAATAAATATTAAAATGGAAACATTGGAACATAGAGGTTGGATTATTAATTATATGAATTGTGATAATCCAGATAATCCTAGAGATAACTATGATCATTTATGAACTATGATATATAATCATAGGAATATTGATGTATGAGATGAGCGAATGAAATGTTATTGAGTTTCATTTGCAGATGATTTCGCTATGCATTTAAAAGAAAAATGATTGTTAGTTAAAGAAGTAGTTTATCTACCAGTATATATGTATCAACATAGCTGAGTAACTATAGCAACTCAACCATTCAGTTGTCCTTGGGATAGTGGTCAGGTATGATATATATATGTATCTAAAAAGAAACTACGTGAGGAATATTGAGTAGCAAGTATTAAGTCTACTCAAAGATTAAAAGCTATTCAACATCTTAGAGAAGAAGTCAAAGAGTTTGATGCATACTTAAGATGAGATGTTCGGATGGCTTGTATTAAAGAATCAGAAGATGAAGATAATGAATGGATGTGTGATTATTTTGATAAGGACGATTGTATTGATGATGCTAAGTCAGAGATAGATTCTATTATTGAGCATAGAAATAAACAAGCTCAAGTTAATAAGGAAACTGTTATGAATAATTTACTTCTTAAATCAATTCAATTATGAAGTTAAGATTAATTTTAATGCTGTTTATTTTATTTATATGAATAGCTACTGTAAATGCAAGAGCATGATGATGAACTGCTACAATAGAAACATCTAGCTCTTCAAATGCAACAAGAAGTAATACTACTCGGAGTAAAGCCGTAGAGTCTACTAGTACTAATAATACATATAAGTCTAGTAATTATACTAAACAATCTAGTTCTAGTAATAGTTATTCTAAATCTACTACTAAAACTAAACCATCTGAATCTTATAGTAGTAGAGATTATGAATGATATACTCCAATAATAACTACTGTTCATGTATATCATAATGATTGAATATGATTACTAGATATGTTTGATTTTACTTGAAGTACATCTGAAGAACCAATAAGATATGATACTACTATGACAGATAGTCAATATGAATGAGTATTAATCATATGGGCAATAGCAACATTTATTATTGTTATATCTATATGAGCACATTTATCTTTTAATTTTCCAGAAAATTTATGATTTTAAGAAGTGAAACTAAAACATACAAGTGTGATCTAGTATTAGATTTCACTTGATATGTAGGTTATGTAACACATAACAATACTTATTATTATTGAGGTTGATCTTTTGATGAATTTCAAGTTTGTGATATGCAATGAAATGAAATTGATAATGAAGATCTACTTAATAATCTTAAGACACAATGGGAACAATTTTGTTTAGAAGAAGAACAGAATGAATCTACTATTATGAAGTATGTTGAAATGATTATGGAAGATGATATTTCAGAAGATGAAATTGTTATGTATCAAGCTCAAGAGTTCTGCGAGATTGTGTATTCTAAACTCAAAGATTATTATTGTAATGATAAATCATTTGAGTTCAAATGATACAATGAAGATTGAAAGTATTTTGTATTAGAAGAATCTACATCAGAGAAAGCTATCAATGCTACTGTGTATGAAATATTTTCTAATAGAGAAAGTAATCTTGATGATTTAGAGATTGATGGTTGAGTTATAGAAGCATATGAACATGCTCCTGACAATGCAGATATATGGGAACAGGCTATGTATATAGCCGACTGCTCTTGATATAACTTTAAACCTCAAGATTTGCAGTCTCCTATTGATGAGATTAATTTAGAATGTAACCTTGAACAAACATGAAAGTAAAGCGTAAAGTTACTTTGATAGCTGATTTCGATAATGAATTATTAAAGAAGTCACTACCAGAAATTGTTAAGCATATGATTAAGGATGCAAAGATTAATAAGACTTCTGAATACATTCGGTTCTGAAAGAAATCATATGTTCGGTTTGATTTCTTTGATGGTTATTCATATATTTTATTAGAAGAATCAGATTGATTTGCTTACTGATGATGTCGGCTTACTGCTAAAAGAAGCAAAGAAGATATCATTAGTATAATCACATCATCTATTGATTAGTTTTGTTTACAAAGAATGATTTAATTCAGGGGTATAAAATCCCCTGATATTTTTTAACTTAATTAATATGTGAAATTATACTCGTACTTCTTATAAGAAAGATAAGTATGTAATGTGTATTAAGAATAAAATTGATAACTATCAATATTATTTTACTGTTGGTAAACATTATAAGGTTAGATATGTTTATGATTATGGCTATGAAATAACTAATGATAAATGAACTACATGATCTTATCCTTTTTCATTATTCAGAGACTATGATATATATGGTAATAAGACTAATGATACAAGGAAAACTCTTTGAGGTAGTGCTGATTGAGACTATAACGAACCTTTAATTAACACTAACCAAATTAATACTATGTATAAAGCAGACATTGTTACAGAAAGAATCAATAATGAATTCTTTACTGATAAGAAAATAAATGAGATAGTTACTATATGTCAAGAGATAGAATGAATCATTGAACACAATGAAGAAGTTATCAATTGATTAACAAAAGAGAATGCTGATCTTAAGAATATATTTGTTCCACTTAATAATGCAGTTCAAAATAAAGACATTAAATCTACCATTAAGTATATTGATTCATATTGAAAATGGGAAGATGATCATATTAATATTTCTTAATAATATATCTATGATAATAAACTGACAGGATGTATGAGCTGCAAGAGGTTCATACTGTAGACATCAATTGTTATGAGTAAGGTGAGCTGATAAGATTAAACCTTATGAAGCAAGATTGATTAATAAGTTTTGTATAGAAAGGAATCTACCTATAGCATATCCATCATAAAGATTAATTTAGTACAGGAGTATATCTCCTGTGCTTGGATTAGTTGTTATGGTTCTGTGTACAAAGATTGATTTAATAGAGGTATAAAACCTCTTGATATATCTTTGTATCGTAAGTATTTTATTATTTAATCTTATTTGTTATGAAGTTAATTAAATTATTAGTATTAGCATATCTTTATTGAGCAGATATTTCTGCTAGTAAAGAAAGATTTGTTTATGCTGTTAAGCAGGCAATTCTTATTGCTAAGAAAAGATAGAGATCTATCTTATATTTTATTTATTAATCTAATTCATTTATGAAGAAGATACAATCGTGGTTACTAACATTAGCAATCATATTAGATTTGATTGTGTTAGTGTTTAGTATTTTTACATGAGATAAGTCTTGAATTATTATAGCACTCATGGTAGGTTGGTTATTAACAGTTTGGAAATTCCAGACACTTTAACTGTGTACAAAGATTGATTTAATTCAAGGGTATAAAACCCTTTGATATTATTTTATAGTTCGTAAGTATACGAATGTAAAATAGTATCGTAAGTTCCATATTTTATTATTTAACTTTTATATAAACATGGAAAATTTTAAAATTAAAATTATAGACTTACTCGCATGAGCCAAGATAAAATCTATAATTACTATTGTTCTTTTTGTTTTTGTTTATACTTTTGTTACAATAACTTCTTATATAAATAGGATTAGCAATCCTGAATACATAAGAGCTAATATTATTAATCAAGCTTCTGCTGATTTATCTGTTACTTTAAATACAAGAACAGAATTAGAAGCTAAATTACAATCTGTTATTGCTGATCAAATATATATAGAAGCAATAATTAAATGAAATAGTCAAACATGAATTGTGAAATCTATTGATTCTTTTTATAAGATTAATTCTAATACAATAAGAATTAACTTTAATATAGTTTCTACTTGATCTACACTTACTGGTTTCATTAATTCATGAGTTGCAACAGGGGCTATAAGTCCAGTACCCTCCATCAAAAAGATAATTCCTAAAAGAGTATTTAAAGATTGATGGGGTTACACAAGTTTTTGAGAAACAAAACCTAGGTCTGAATTATATGGTTCTTCTTTTGAAGAAATTACTTTGAATGCTAAGGTTCCAGTTGAGTACTGGATTCGTGCAGAAAAAGATTTTAAGATAAAGAAAGAACTTGGGTTATGTATATCTCGGGCTGACACTACAATCTGAAGACATACTAAAACAAAAAATAATATAGGTAATGTAGGCAACAATGATAGATGAAATAAAGTTTCATTTCCTACTCTTGAATCTTGAGTTCGTGCGATTTTTAAAACTTTAAATAATGATTTGCTTTGACATAAGCAATCTGTTTGAAGTCTTAGTCCTTGAGGTTGAGGTGATCCTAGTTACTATGCAACTTCATTAGAGAGATGGAATAATAATGTATTGAATTGCATGTCAGTTGTTCTACGTCAAACTATTGACGAGAACTTTATATTTCGTATTAAATAAAATTAATTATGAATAAACAAGAAGCATATGGTATTGTTGAATCTGTTGCAGATAACATAACCATAGCTACTGTAGTTAAAACAGTAGTTCAAATATCAGATGATGCTATGTTTATAATTGAACATCCTACTTTAAGGTCAGCCAATATTACTTTGAAATTAAAAATTAAAAGTAAAGAAGCTGATACTAAAGTGGTGATCAATGATAATAAATCTATGAGAGATACTCGGCATAAATCTATTAATATTGCTGAATGATTCTCTGATACTTTTACAGAATATAAAGCTGTAAGAGACAGAGAACTTAATGCAAAAGAAAAAGAACTTCTTGAAGTTAGAGAATATAATCTTAAACTCTTAAATGAGATTAAGATGTATTCATCTAACTCTTGAAATGTATTTAATAATAATAAATAAATACAAATGAATCAATTTAATAAGACGAGAGTATGTTCTCGTAAAACAGCTTTTATAAAAGGCTGTGTTCAATGATTGATAGTTTGAATCATTACTATATTTATTTGTTTAGCATTATGGTTTCATAATGTTAATAAAAATGTTTATTGTTTTGATCTTCAAAATAAAATCGAAAGAAGTTCTAATGATATTATTCTTTCTGAACTTATTCAAGAACAAAATCAAAATTGTAAATAGACTATGTCTCAGGCGTAGGTTGTTTGCGTAGTATTGAACTGCAGAATTTCAATACTATACGAGCAACCTATGCCTGCATTCATAGGTCTCATGCGAGAGAGAGACTCGCCTGATACTTGAGACTGCAGTGGTAAACTATACGTAGTATACTCAGTCAATAAAGCTTAATTAAAAAATGTAGCTTGAGAAATACTTTTGCGAATGGGATATATATTATCTCTAAAGTATTCAACTGTTGATAGCAGTATAATATATCATATAAGATTAAGGAGTTTTAGTACAGCTGTGTACAGCCTTAATCTTTTTATGGGCTGCGTACATAAATTATTTTATGTTAGTCTTACCTGATCTTTGGTAAGCCAGTCCACCAATAATATATAATTTAAAAAATTATGTCTCAAACATTACAATGAGTAGATATCAATATTAAATATATTGAGACCTACTCTAATAAACACTTACTTAATTCATATAGACTTTATCTATCTGAAAAGATTGATAAAGAATTTGAATTTGATTTTGATGATAGATACATAGAATGGCTTTGTCCATTTGTATCTGCATTGAAAGAAGAACTCATTAGTAGGGGTTTAGATTATTAGTTGTTTACAAAGGTAAGTTTTATTTAGAGGTATAAAACCTATTGATATATTTTAAGTCAGTAAAGACTATAAAACCTTTTATACACGAACAGCTTATGTATAATGTAAAAACTGCCAAAGGGGTTGGGCAGGATAAAAAATACAACGAACCAAACAGAAGAACATAAGTCAAGCTGAGGGGCTTATGTTCGGGCTAATAAGAGCCGCGACTAATTCTTATTTATAGTTTATTCTACTAATTGGATAAACTGAAGAAAAATCTAGATGGGATCAAATTAGTAAATACTATCTTATAATAATATAAAAAGATAAACAAACACATATATTAGCTTACAATATATGCTATGTTTGTTTATTGGCGTTAAGCTGCCTATATTATTATAAGATACTGTATCTTATATATTATGTTCAAGCACCCTATAGGGAGAAGCTAGAACTCGCTAGTTAAATGCGATCAAATAATATATAAGACTATAGTATCTTATTGATGCTGTTGCTATTAAATTAATAAGTTGTTTACTGTATACAAATTAATACAAGTGCAACTTGGGTGTTTAATAGTATAAAACTATATGGACTTTGTAGAAAATGAAATGGTTTATATCTAGCAGATTATTATATCTGTCTGTTTACAAAGAACTGTTTTATAAAACACTATGTGTTTAATAAAATAATATTATATATGTATAAAATTCTTTGTATACTTTTTATGTATACTGTTGCCTTTATCTTTTAACCTTTATAAATATATGGCACTATTACAACTTAAGATTGTTCCAGTAGAAGTTACTCTTGCTGATGAACCTATAATGGAAAGTCTTCAACAGGCAATTGAAAAGTTTTCTTTTGCTAATCCTAAAATTCTTCTTCAAGCTTTTATTAATAAGTTCTCTGTTCCTGTTGCTAATACAGAACCTGAAATTATGGAAGCTAAATTCGAAGATAAAGTTAATGCTGATTGAGTAATCGAATCTGTTAAAACAAAAGTCTGAAATGCTTCTTGTAAATTGACAAAGAAAGATTGATATCTTACCTGTTATGATAATGGTAATATATCTCAGGTTACTCGCACTTGAAGTAAAGATAATCGTGTAAGTAATTTCTTTCCAATAGCTACTGTTAATACTGATAATACTTTTACTATTGTTAATCAAGTTTTACTAGATTCATTTAAATAATATTCTGATAAATAAAAAGACCTGCTAAATTTGCAGGTCTTTTTTTTCTTTTACTGTTTTACTGTTTTACTGTTTTAAATGTATAGAACAGGAGAGATTGATTGAGTTGAAGTTCAGGCAACTGATACTGAAGTCAATAGATATGTACATAAGAAAAATTTCTTTAAGATAAAATAAGTTTTATAGATAGCTTAGGCTATCTTTTTTTTCAAAAAACATTTGCATTATCATATAATAATAATATAATAATTACATTAATTATTAATTATATTGCTATGGCAAAATGTGCACCAAAGAAATCTATGCCTGTTCCATGAAAGAAATGATGAGCATGTAAACCTTGAAAGAAAGGTTGTAAATAATACTTCCCTACATATATCTAAAAGAACCTAACATCTTTCTTGAACTAGGTTCTTTTTTGTAGATCATTTTTGTCGGCGATTGTGTATTACTATAATGTATTATATATAACCTCTAACTAAGTACTATGTACTATATATAATAAACAATCACATAAATAAATACTAACATAACATAGGACTATATCTTTTCTTATCATATGTTTCAAGAAACAGTTAATTTTAATGTCTAAATACTACCAGTTATATGACAGTAATTCGTCATCTCTTGTGCTTGTCTGGATTAGTTTGGTTGTACTAACTTTTTTACAGTTATTTTTTAATTACTTATTAAAATAATAGCATTGTTATGCCAATTATTAATTTTAATTTGACTTATTATCTGATAAATATATAATGTTCACATCAGTAAGAAGTTGCAGACTGCCAAATGGTAAGCCGAAGAAGACGACTGATAAGAAGTAGAAGCCAAGACTTAACATATCAAAGTAAATTTAAATGCAGACTGTCAGACAAAGACAAGCCGATAGAAATTAACTAAGAACTTATAAATAATTATTAGCCAAATACACTTTGGTTTTATTTGCGTATGGTATAAAATCTATTGATATAATACATGAAGGCAACGCCTTCATTGATGGTCTTTTTTTTCTCAATCCTCATGGCTGTATTATCTTTCTTCGAAAGATGTGGCTCGCTGTCGCTCGCCACTTGTTTACAATAAGAGCCACCACCTTCCACCGACCACCACCCTAATAATTTTCTAGTTAATAAGATATCTCCCCAACATCTTATTGCATGGAGATTTCTATTGCCCCAAAGAGCTTTGCCATTTGTGGAAGCATAACGTATCCCCTAGCAGATTGGTACCTTTCAGGCAAGGCTTTACTTCCCACTTCAGTTCGAGATTTGATGTTATAAAGTTTGGGAACCGACAGCGTGCTAAATGCGTACAGCATACGGCACAGAACAATGCAACTTCGCTTCCTTTAGAAAGGAATGTAGTTTATAAGCATACAGCTTATTAGGTTCATAAGGACTAGTCCTTAAGCAGGGGTTATTGTTATTTCTGTTAAATCTTTTATAAAGAGTTATTGACGATAGTCAACATTAATATATAGTATATATCTATATATACTAATATATAATATATATATTTATATATATATTATTATATTATATTTACTATATATATTATTACTATTACTATTACTATTACTAATTTACTCTGACCCCTTTCGTGTTTTTTCTAGTGACCCCTTTACCTATTTACTGTGTGTGTTTATTATTCCTTTTTATTTATTCCTTCTTTATTCTTTTCTTCTATTGTCTCTCTTATTATTATTATTTTATTTTTTATTTTTCTTATTCTTTATTTTTTCTTCTTCTTTTTTTCTTGTCTATATTTATTTTTGTATTTTCATGGGGCTATTATGTCCTATGTATATTTATATGTATTATGTCGTCTAAACATAATCTGACTGCACATAAAAAAATAAAGTATACTACTACAATAAATATTATTACAAAAAATTACAGAAGATTACAGAAAAAAATATTTACATACACATATAAAAAAATATAATGTAATAACATTATTATTAACAAAAGAATTATGGTAACACTACCACCTTACACTCCAATGCAGAAAAAGATCAAGCTTGCATTCCCTAATCAGGGAATTGATCCTAATGTCAAAAGAATTAATCCTAGATTTACACCTGATACAGTTAGTGATTGAATGAAGTTTATAATAGATGAATGAAATTTAGGTAAACCAAAAGATCCTAGATTAACTAAGAATGTGTGCCCTACATGTGGACAGACAATTCCAAACACTACTGATAATCTAAAAAAAACTACCATTTAAGAAAATAAATTTTCTTTTTATTTGAATATATATATATACTATAGGCGTAACTTATTTGTTACGCTTTATATTTTAAAATTTATTTTTATGTCGTTACCTACACATAATGTTCTCGTATGAGAAACAAGGGTCGATCCTGCTGATGGATTAACTTATAGATTTGATTCTACCCTAACATGGGTTCTTGATGGTGATGTTACTCCTAGTTCATCTAGTTTTCCTACAGTAGGAAATGTGCTTTATGAGATAAGAGAGGATGTTCAGTCAGGGAGATTTTATAAATGGAGTGGTTCAGCTTGGGTTCTAGAATCCAATGCAGTTAATATTCCAGATCTTTCTATTACTACTGCTAAACTTGCTACTGATGCTACTTGAGTTGATATCGCTGCTTGGGCCTAATATAAATACAAAAAATACTGATCCCTGTTATACGCAGGGATTTTTATTTTATGTGAAAAATTCTTGCATACTATAAATAATTAAATATAATTATTTTATTATTATTAACAAACTTAAAATATGGATAATGCATATTGAAAAAATCTTACAAATATTAAAACATATACAGATTCTACAGATCCTGCATTAGTATATGTTTGAACAGCTTTAATTTGAACTCTACCATCAGAAGCAGGTTGGAGTATTAAAGCTATAGTAATAGCTTGAGACACAACATCAGAAGAATTTCCAATAGTAAACTGAAAAGAATCATGAGATATGAAATTTGAATGGGATAATAGAGCTTCATATACTTATTTATCTACAGTATAATTTTATTAATAACCTTTTAAAACAATGTGAGTTATATACGATGCAATATTATGAGAAGTTAAAAATGATTGACTAGTTAATTGATTAGTTCCAGAAGCTAATCTACCTAGTTACATTGATGATGTTCTTGAATATGCAGATTTAGCAGCTTTTCCTGTTACATGAGAATCAGGAAAGATATATGTAGCAATTGACACTTCACTTAGTTATAGATGGAGTTGAAGTACATATACAGTAGTTTGATGATCATGAGATATGCTTAAATCAGAAAATCTTTCTTGATTAACTGATTACAAAACTGCACTACAAAATCTTTGAGTAAATTGAGAATGATTAAGTATAGTGGATACTGTAAAAAGTTACACTGATTTATGATCCTGAAGTTTATTATGAGCAGTGTCAGTGGCTTTTGACTGAACTGATTTATGGGTAGTATGTGATTGAATGTGATGAAAATGTATCGCAAAAGTTACAACAGCTTGAGTAGTTACCACTTATACTTTCTCTCCTTGATTTTGACCACAGAAAATAGCTTTTGACTGAACGAATATGTGGGTTACATGAAGGTCTGGCCAAGCAATTGCCAAAGTAGCACCTACCTGAACTATAACAGAATATGCCTGAATAACTTACATTCCTATAAGTATTGTATTTGACTGAGTTAATATGTGGACTTGCTGATTTGACTGGATATGAATGCAGTGATATATCACAAAGATTTCTCCTGCTTGAACATTTACTCACTATCCAATAACAAAATCATCAAATGCTATAACTTTTGACTGAACTGATTTATGGACAGTAAATAAAGATAATACAGTTTCAAAAATAACAACAGTTTGAGTAGAAACTCCATATACAGTTTCACAGTCAAATGGAACTTCAATTACTTTTGACTGAACTGATTTATGGATTTTATATACTGATATACTTTCGCAAATAGATACTACTTGAACCGAACTTAATACATATCCAATAACCACAGGTTCACAGTCTTCATTATATTTTGACTGAACGGTTTTATGGATTACTCACTATAATACTGCCGACTTAACAAAATTTACTCTTGCTTGAGTAGAGACTATATATAGTTTAGTTTGACTTACAGACTGATGACTTTCTAGTGTATCAGACTGAACATATTTATATGTAGTTACATTTTGAGAAACACTTTGAAAAATATTGACAGGAGTACAAGTAAATACTGATTTAACTACTTGATGAACTTGACTTGTAACAGAAACTTCTACTAATGATTTATTATATAAAAGGATAGTTCCTAGAGATAATACTTTTACAAGTTTTACAACAGATACTTGAACTTCAATTAATGTAGGTTCAACAGGACAAGATTTCTTCTGTATAACTGCACAAGCCTGAGCTTTATTATTTAATAATCCATCTTGAAGTCCTGTGAATTGACAAGTTATGGTTATTAGAATAAAAGACAATTGAACTGCAAGAGCTTTAACTTATGGTAGTCAATTTAGAGCATCATCTGATTTAGCACTTCCTACAACTACAATTTTAAGTAAAACTCTTTATATGCAGTTTATATGGAATACTACTGACTCAAAATGGGACTTAGTATGAGCACTTAACAATTTCTAATTATGATGCTACCTTTATTTATATGAACTGGAAAATCAACTTGAACTCCACCAATAACCTGACTAATAGCTTATTGGAAGTTTGCTAATTGAGCTGATACAACAGAATACACTTGAACATATAATCTAACTAAGACTTGAACTCCTACAATATGAACTGATAGGCTATGAAATAGTGCTTGATTTAGTTGATTTAGTACAGCTAATTATTTTTCACACCCAACCTTTCTTGATGCTTGATTAACTGCTCGGACTTGTTTTGTATGGTTTAAAGCTACAGGGACAACAAGACAATTTATGATAGATAAAGAATCCAGCTGATTATCTTATCCTTTTGAATTACTAACAGATAGTAATTGAAAAATTACACTCTATTTAACTACAGTTTATTGAATTAATGTCTACCAATCCACATCTACTGTAAATTCTTGAAATTGGGTATTTGCAGTTATTAGTTGAGATAGTTCTTGAAGAGCAAGTATTTCTATGAATATTAATTGATGAAGTGCAGAATGAAGCTTAACTAACTCGTCTTGAACTAATAGTTGAGCTATTGTTGCAGATACAAGTAAAGATTTTAATATTTGAAACCGTTGAGACAATACAGAGGCTTATATAAACTGAAGTATATGAGAAGTATGATTTTGTAACAGAGTATTAACAACAGCAGAAAAACTAAGACTTTATACTGATAGTGCTTCACAATATATAGTTCCTAATATCTTAACTACCTAATTATGATTTATTGAATTTGAAAGTGGATAATTAATCCAAATGGTACACAAAGAATAAGTGTACAAAATGAAAATCCTCTAGTAGAAAGTCTATTAATTGATTCTATCTATATAGAAGATTTAAAAATGAATGACTTTATTACAGAATACTTTTTTAAGTGTCCTAATGATAATGAATTTACTGAAAAAGAAATAAGAAACTATTGACTTGAATTTATGGCTAGAGAATGAGCCATTACTTATATAAGAGAAAATACAAATCTAGTAGAACAAGAAGTAGAATGAAACTTTTTAATTCGTCCAGCTGATGAATTAAATCCACAAGCTATTTACTTAACTATATAATTATGAAAGAACCAATCCTAAAATCAGCTACTAAGATCTCGTTACTACTAATAGTAACGAGTGTTATAGTACTAAACTTCTTAAGTATAGAAGTATGAGAGCCGTTAAAAAGTGTAACCTTAATGGTTGTCAGTTTTTACTTTGGCCAGAAGTCTTTATCTGTTAATCCTGATAAATAAGACTATGACTAAAAAGCCACCAACAGAACTTATTACTGAACTATCTATAACTATGGAATTTTTAAACAAATGATTTGAAAAAATTGATGCAAAATTAGATAGACACATGATAGATGAAGATCACCAAATAGAAAAGATTTCTAAACTTATTACAGACTGGCAGATAAAACATGATGCAGATAGTAAAGAACGGAGAACTTATGCAGAGAAAGCATTTGTTAAAAAAGATTCTCTTAAGTTAGCAGCTCGGATAATATGAACTTCTGTTGCAACTGTATGAGTTATAGTAACTGCAATCAACTATATACACCCTTTATTTAAATGATAAATTAAATATGACATTCCCAATAGCAATGATGATGACATCATCTAATAATTCGACACCAATAACTCCATGAACATTGTTGATATGAACTAAGTCTTGATTAACTAATCCACGAACTTGATGATGACTTATTAATGTGGCACAAATAAATACTACTTGAGAAATAAGAATGACATTTTATGTTTATACTGATTGATATACTAATATATCTTGACCAGTTACATATCCTTGACCTCTATGTAGTTTAATAAGACAATATAGATGAGCTACTTTAATACAGTCTTGGTGAATTACTAATAATTTAAATAATTGAAATAATGTATGACAATCATTAGATATAAATGCAACAGTGCAAAGTTGAGATATATTCAAGTGGGAATATTGAAAATATTCTACTAGAGTTTTCCCTAATAATTTTGACTATTATGCTTTATGATTAATTTGAGATGTAAATTTTTATACAAACGAATGAGATTCATGAGCAATAACTATATTATAACTTAAAATAATATGATGTGTAAAAAACTTGAGCCAACATTTAATGGCTACTCTATAATACATAAAGAGACTTGAAAGAAGTTTTATACTATATGAGATCTTATTGAATCTCAATGATGCTTAATGTGTATTGAAAGATTTCAATGCAAACTTGTACAGATAATGGAATGAAAAAAATATAAACAAAGATCTTAACTTATTTACTATGCAATATTATGATGAAGCTTCTAGATTATTTGAAGCTGAAAGACTTCAATTAAGAAATAGACTTAGAGATTGAAGTTTAAATCAAGAAGAATATGTAAAGCTTATGGTTTCAGTTATGAGAGAATATAATAGAATCTTAACATCAGTAGTATGAACCAAAAAGAATTAGAATATATTGAGCTTGAAAATAAAACTAATAAAGCTTTAATAGACATGGAGAATGAAATGTTATTTAGAAAGTTATTAATTAGAGATTTGATTAACTGATGTATAACTTCGGAATATTATAATAAATGTATCACTAAACTTAATAAATAATATGAAAATTTTAACGAATATATTCTTGCTTTATACGATAATTTTAGTATTATCTTTGTGTTATGTATTGAATACTGACACTATTAAAAACAAATCATTTGTTATTACATATTTAATTCAAGAATTAAATCAAAGATATAAATAACTTTATTATTATGACTCTAGTACATATATTCAATTCAATAGAAGATCTTAGATTTGATATTAAAATGGATCATGTTACAAATGAACAAATTGAAAAGCAAATAAGAATTATACAAGATAATATTATTAACCTAATTAATAATGACCAAAAACTTATTAGAGCTAAACAATGAATTAGAGGAGCTAAGATTTAAATTTAGATCTCCTACTAACAAAAAACTAAGGGCAGAATTTAATAAAAAAGTAAACGAAATCCAAAATAAAATTAAACTTATCATTCTATGAGAGTAATGTACCATGATGATAATGAAAATTTTATTATAAATTTTTCAACATATCCAGATAAATATAAACAATTACTTATCGCTAAAGATAGATGACAAGTAATTGATGTTATTATTTCTGTTAAAGGCTGAGTACGCAAAATACTCAGTAGTAATTTATTTCTTGAAAACTAGCATAGCCTAGTTTTTTTTAACTAACAACACATATGATCAATAAGTCAATCAGAGATTATATCAAAGAGCAGTATTATTCTTTATGAGAAATCTCAAATCAAGAAAGAAATAAAATCATTAAACAAAAAGTAAAAGAAAAATTTAAGATAACATTAGAATCACCTCAGATATATCAGATAATAAAACAACTTGAAAAGAAAGTTGATCTTATAAAAGAAAATATTTCAGAGGTAAAAGATTCTATAACTAGAATGAATGAGTTATTCACAGATGAATTACCAGAAACTAAGAAAGTTAAGTGAGAAACTTATGTTATTCTTAGAATTAAAGTAACAGAATCAGTTACAGGTGAGGATTACTTCGAGCCAATACCATTCAAACTATCAACAATAGATGCAATCTACAAAGACTATGCACATCATGGTCATAATCTTACTGGACAGAACATAATGGATAAGTATTGATTGAGTTGAAAGGCATGGTGAGTATTAAAAAATCAACTGAATCTTAACAAGTGATCAAATGTAGTGTCAGATATTACACTTAATTCTTTATGAGAGGAAGAACTTGACTGAACTATTGATGAGATGACTTCAGATCATATCTCAAATAAATATAAACAGAAATTAAAAAAGGCACATGAAGCTAAAGTTAAGAGTGCACTACAAGTTGTATCTAGCAATCAGGCGTTTCTAGAATTCGTACAGAAATATATAGATAATCATAAGCCATTAGAGATAGATTTCAAGATAGAACCACCTAAGAACTATGAATCAAAGCAGTATAACCTATCAGACCTACACATAGGTAAGATATGAACTAAGAAAATCATAGAAAGACTAGACTATATACTACATGATATCATAAAATCAGAGGAAGATCTAATTTATATAAATTGTTTTGGAGATCTTGCTGAAACTCTTACACAAGATTGAATGCATCCATGACAATTAGCCTATGGTACAGAGCAGGAATGGTGATATGGATTTGATTTGATGATGAATATTGTAGTTATTCTAGAAAAATTCTTATTGGCCATCAAGAAAGCAGGAAAGATGGTATACTTTACAGGAATCCCATGAAATCATGATAGGATGACACAAGCAAAGGACATGGATGTACAAAAGACATGATGACTTGTGATATATGAAATGATTAAACGTGGTCTTTCTAAATCTGAAATTGAAATTCAGTATCTTCGTGATACAATTTCTATAATGGATATAGGAAATATACATTATATAATAGCACATGGTGATGGTAGTTTCGATAAGTTATCACCAGAGAAGATTCTGGTTCTATATTGAGATCTTACCAGATATAATATTATTTTTAGTTGAGATAAACATCATCTTAACTTTAAAGAGTATCCAAAGTGCATATGGTTCAAGACTACTTGACTTTGATGACAAGGTCTTTACGATAAAACTAATTGATACAGATCAGAACCATGATATGTTATAATACAGGAGAATCAATTTAAGACTGCTGACATGCAAATTAAAAGACTTCAGAATGATTTCTAAGCCATCCTGTAAAAATTTACAGTTTACTATTAACTATGAACTATGAACAGTTTACAATCAACAGAAATGTTGAAAATCTTTAGAGATATTACAAATGATATGTATGAAACTGCAGTTAAAAAGAATGCAGACTATTCTTGAGACGTAGCATTTAAAAATTTTGAGCTCGTAGAGGTACTAGGAATTACGGATGTAGCCACTTGATTACTTGTAAGGCAGTCTGATAAGGTAAGTAGAATTACAAACCTGCTACAGCGAAAATTTCAAGGAGTTGCTAATCAAGTAAAAGATGAGTCCATTACAGATTCATTAGTTGACTTAGCAAACTATTGTATTCTACTCAAAATATATCTAGATACTTTAGAATAAAAATAACCCCGTAAATTATTACGGGGTTTTATTTTAGTATCACTTAGCCTTTCTTCGTTTTCTTATTAGTTTGGCCATAGCGTAGAATGAATTTGGGAATCTATTTATTTTATATTTAGAAATTCATGGATGTGGATGTCTGCGTTCCTGTCTATTAGTTGGACCATTAAATGAATGTGTTGGTTTCATATCAATAGATGGATCATCTATAATCATGTCAGTCATATTAATTATTATTAAGGAATATTAATGCATACTTAGATTTTCATTCAGAATCTTTCATATCTTGGATATGATTTGTAATGAACTCTGCAACATCCTTAGATACAAATAGTTTGATTTGATTTGTTTTAGCTTTAGTTTCATACTTAGAAACTTTAGTTACAAAATCTATTGTTTCCATTTGCTTTGATTCTTCTTCATATTCTTTATGAAGTTTATTAGCTCTTGCTATATAGTATAAATCTGGATCTAAAGATTTCTGTGGTGATCTAAATTCATTTAAAATTCATCTAAGAGATCTATTATATCACGATGGATCTTTTACAAACACACAATTATAATCCATATTGATTTGATCCATATCATCAAAGATATCTATGACTAATTCCCAATAAAGATCCTTAGTAAGATTTAGTTTTCAGAACTTGAAACTCTGCATGATTCAAGATCTATTTAATTTAATTTCAGATAAGTCTAGTAATAGCGTATCTGTATTTACGGTTTCTTCGTACATTGTTAGTTAGGTTAGTTAATAAATTATTTTTTAAACTCTTCATATTTAGACTTCCATGAGTCTCTTGACTCACGAGCTTGATATAGTAGAGTAGTCTTACTTTTAAGTTCTCTATTTATTTCATCTGATTCATCTAACATGTCTAATACCTTATCTTCAAGCCTATTGATTTCTAATTGTAAATCTAGATTAACTTTGATTAGTAATCCAATTACTAATCAAAATATAACTATAATAATAAAGTATAACATATTAGGATTTGGTTACAGAAATAGAATAAGTAGTTTTAATATCATAAGTAACTTCAGTATCTATCTTAAAGAATCTTATTACTAGTGTAGCAGTTCATCATTCTTCTTTGATGATGTGGTTCAAAGTATATCATTGATCTTTCAATACTTTAAATGCGTATTCGAACTCAACTGGCATTTCTTTTCATTCTTCATCAGTATAAGTTTCTTGAAGTCAAAGCTTATCAATTATTGCTTCAGACAATTTAGACTCTAGTCATGAGTAAATCACATCAGCATATTTGCGTACCTGTGATGTTTGAAAATCTTCATTCATAAATGATTATAGTAAATAAATAAAATTAAATATTCTTAACTTGATTCTTAAACTTCGTAGAGAATTTACATCTGAGCTTTTTATATATTTTAGCATCAGATACTTCTCATGTAGATGGAACTATAACAGTTCTACCTATTGCATTCTTAACAGACAAAGTAAACAAAGTAGGTATAATGACATCATTTCATTTGATCAATTCAAGTTTAATTGATCATATGACGAAGTCCAATACTTTGTTTGCTTCTGATTTTTTCATGCTAAACTCACCTGCAATGAGTTCTGCAATATCATTCTTTCTAAGCATTAGAAATATGGTTATTAAATAAAATATAACTTATAACTATATAAGTTGATCTTAATATATTAATTTAATTAACATTGTCAAATTTAATTATAACTTTCTTTTTTAAAAAAAAGTTTTGACAGGATTTAAAAAATGAATACAATGAAATTGTTCTTTAATATTTGTTATATGTTTTGGTATATTCTGATTTGATTAGTCGTGTTTTCAGGTCAGAATATACCAGATAAAAAAGAACATACAAAACCACTTGCTCAACACGACATTAGAGAAGGTGGTTTTTTATTTTATTTATTTTAACTTTTTATATTATGAAATTAGAATTAATCTTACATGTAAGATGATATGATTCTCCATTAGAGATGAATCATGAAGATACAGAGACTATACTTAAAAAACTAGAAACTAAAAAGTTTTTAGATATATGACCATTTATAATAAAAATAGATGACATATATATGATTACAAAAAAAATGGTAGATAATGATTGAGAAGAAATAAATTATGAATGAGTTCAGCTTTAATATTAATTAAATATATTATGAATAATAATAAATCGCAAATTAAATTTGCACCAACTACTTTTATGACAGTTCCTAATAAAGATTTTTTAGAAGATATGAATATATATGCAAAATGCGTTTACATAACATTATGTTTTTATGCAAATAAAAATTGAGTAGCTGAAATAGCAATTCAGGATTTAGCAGAAAAAAATAAATGTTGAAGAGATTCTATAATGAAATGAATAAAAGAATTAGAATCTTTAAAAATAATTAAAAAATATAAAAGATGGAAGAGTAAAACTGAATGTTTTGTAAATTTATATCAAGTACAAATTCTTGATTACATAGACGATACTGAGTGAGAAGTTGTGAGTGAAGTCGATGTGAACGACGTAGTCGGTGAGAACGACAGTAATAATACTACAGATATATATAATAATATATCTCATATAAATAATAATATACATGACTATAATACTACTGGTAACATGCTACCTATAAGGGCTAAGAAAAAAAAGAAAAGTGATGTGCTAGAAGTTTTAATTATACCAACAAGAGAAGAAATTTATTCTTTTATGTGAGAAAAAAGATGAACAAAGAAACTTTGCGACATTTTAGAAGAAGCAAATATAAAACAATCATTTACATTACAACAGTTAAAAAACATATATGATTGGATGATAGACTTTTTTTTAGAAAAATATCCTGATAGATTTAAAAAAGATAGAGATTGAAATTTTACTTGAACTGAAGTTGTTATGAATGAACTAGATAAATTCATTGCATACTATTGAGAGAAAAAAGATAATGAAATTTATAATCTAAAAGCTAGACTTCGTAAATGGATTACAAGATCTACAGAACCATATAGTCCTAATTAATTTATTTTTTTATTTGAGAAAACTAATGAATATTTTTGAACAAATCAATTCTATAAAACTAGAAGACATACTGAGATCAGTATGAATTAGATACTCTGTATCAGGACACACTTTAAATTTATTCGAGCATTGACAACCAACTGATTGATGGAAAGCAGATACAAATCTTAATATTATATCTGATTTCTCTGGTAAGAGAGCATTCTGAGACAGACTATCATTCATCATGAAGTACAATGGATTAGACAAATGAGAAGCAGTAATTCGGTTTAAGGACACGTTCAATCTTCAAGATGAACAAAAAGATCCCCTGACCAAAAGGGATCTTCAAACTAATTTACTAACTAACAAACAACATAATATGGAAATTCCTTTAGATGTCAAGAAAAAAGTTTTTGATAAATGGAATTCACTTCCAAATTTAAATGATGACCAGATTGAATTCTGTAGGGGTAGGTGAATAGATTATACGAAAGTCGATACTTATATCAAAAATAATCAATGATACGTTTCTTGCTCATTATATGATGTAAATTGAATAATATCAATTCAGAATAGATCCATTACAGAGAAAAAATTCATGATAGAAAAGTGAACAAACTCTAAGTGATGCTTTCTAACTACAATGAATAAGGAAGTTAAAAAGGTTTATGTAGTAGAATGAATGTTTGATTTCTTATCACTTGCTCAATTTTGAGTAAATGTTATTGGCCTTAAGTCAGCAAATGAATGACAAGATGTAGTGAGAGCATTCTATAAAAAGTGATATGAGATTATTCTTATACCTGATAATGATGAAGCAGGTAAAGCTATATTAGAAAATCTTAAAGACATTAAGTTTTCTGTATTCGATCTTGCACCATATGAAGTTAAAGATATCAATGAACTAATTGTATCTAGTTGAATATGAGCAGAAGTTCTAGAATGTATTGAGCAAGATAGAACCAAAGAACCAAAGAACATTGATCTTGCATTTGCAAAGTTTGAAAGTATTAAAAGTATTTTTCAAGCTAGATGACAAATGTGACAGAAAGGCCCATTTGAATTACTTGATAAAGAAACTCAATGAATTATTGAATGAAAGGTTTATACTATCGGATGATTCTCTAACACATGAAAATCACAATTCAGTTATGAATATGTAAATCATTTTGTTAAAGCAGGAAAAAAAGTTTGATACTTCTCAATAGAAGTTGACACATGATTGCTTCTTTGATATATTGCTAAGGCATATTACAAAAAACATTTCAATTCAATTCTTAAATGAGAGATCAAGATTAACAGAGATGATTTTAAAAATTTATATCTGTATGATAATATTTCTACACTAGATTGAATTATTAAAACAACTGAAATGGAAAAGTTTGATATAGTATTTATAGACTTCATACAATGATTTACTTGTCCTGCAGTATCATCTTACGAGAAGATGTCAACTCTTGCAGGAGAAATACAGAAGATGGCCATTAGAAATAACTGTGTAGTCTTCAGTCTATCACAAGTTAACAACGACTCTAGAGAGAAAGAATGAAATAAAGTTATGTTGAAATGATCTTGAGATTTATTTCAATCTAGTGATGTGATATTTATTTTATATGAGGATTCAAATGAAATAAAACTTTCAATAGCAAAGAATAAATTCTGAAAGAAATGACAAGAGTTCTTTGTTAAAATAGATTTTTCAACTTGAGACATAAAATTAACTAAAAATTCTGTTCAATGATTTATATAAAAATGAAGTCCTGTATATCAGGACTTTTTATTTGATTTTTATTTTTAAATAAATATACTAGATTCATTAATTTTTAACAATATAAATATGTTTTTAGAAGAACTTAAACAATCATTAGTTTGAAATGAAAGAGCATATCATGGTAGAGCTTCAATATCAGAATTGATTTGAATTGATACATCAGATATAGAGTGAAGATTTAAATTACTCATAACAATAATGCAATTTTGGAATAGTATAGGAATATGAAGCGCAAGAGATTGAACTAATGATGTTCCAAATTTATGATTAGTTCAGAAATTATTATCTGAATGCTGATCGTTTGTACATAATAATGTAATTGTTTGAGGTAAATTAAAAATTATTGCACAAGAATTATCATATGAAATAATTCTTGCAACAAACTGAAAACCAAACTTTCAAATAATTTGAGATGTTATAAACTGAAGAAAAACAATTACAAAATTTTTAGAAGCTCCAGAGAAAGTAAATGTAAACAATAAAGTATTTTCTTTTAAATGAAAATCTTGAGTATCATACAATTGAAAATGATTACAAGATTTAATGAAGTTTAAAACAGAAGACTATGTTGATATAGTGCAATGATTAAAAATGAAATCAAAACAAAAAGAAATTCTTTTAGATTCTAAGTTAATGAAATCTAAATTTAAATCTCATAGGAATGCATTGATGGCATATGTTAAATATGAAATTGATCCAGAAATGAAATGAGATGTAGTTCAGTATATTGAACTATGAGACACAGAAGAAAAAACAATAGACTAATCTATAAGTTATAAACTTAACATAGAATAGTAAGTTTTATATTATTTACATAATTATTTAAATATGACACCACTAGAAGGTATTATAAATGCAGCTGAAGCTGTATGAGAATGAATTTCAAATGTAGCTAGTTGAGCAGTTGAGCTATGAACACAAGCAGTAGATGCAGTAGCAGATACTGCTTCTTCAGTTATTAACTGGGGAAAGGATGCAATTGAATGAGTTGAAAATAAAATTGAACAAAAGTGAATTGCATGATTATGGGATTGAATTGTTAATCCAATAGAATATTATGATCTTCAAGATAAATATTGAGAAAAGCCTAAGATATCAGATGAAGATAGATCACTTTCAAATAGATTTAAAAATCTATGATGATTATGAATGGCATGGGATTTAGTAAAAGGTTTAACTTGAATGTGAATTAGTAAATGAAGTGATGTATTAAATTGAACATGACTTAAAAATTCTTTAAATGAATGAATAGTTCAAAAAGATTTTGAAGCTAAAGTTAAAGAATATGAAAGTTTATTAAGAGATAGACAGAAAAAAATTCATGATATATCAAGTGTAGATCCTAGATTTACAGAATATAGAGATTTTAGTAAACAAGTTGAAAAACAATATCTATCAGAAAAATGAATTACAACAATTACTGATCAAGAAGATTTTTCTAATTTTCAAAAAATGCAATTAGATTTATTAGATCCATTTGCACAATCAAATATATTAAGTCAAGCTGCAACATTACAAGAATCCATTTGATGATATCAAACAGAATATACTGAAAAACAAAATGAGCTTAAGAATTATTTAAATAATTCTATTAAAGCAAATTGAGAAAAAACATGAGAAGAAGTTTATAATGAAATACAAATAAAACAAGATGCATTAGTAAAATGAAATGATACTTTTACTCTTATATGAGAATTAAATAATAAGATGTCAGAAAAGTTTGATGAAGATTTTGCTAAGGATGCAAAAAATATTGTATGAATATGATGAACAACTTTTATGAATCTTAAAGATCAGATTGTAGAAAAGGCGACAACTGATAAACAATATTATCTAGAACTTTTATGAATGGAAGATCTTCCAGATAATGAAAAAATTGCTGCAAAGTTTAAAGAAATATCAGATGTATGATATAATATGGATCTTGAAATGGTTAGAAGATATGCTATATTAAAAAATGATCCATCTTATAATAAAGAAAATGATGAAGAAGTTAGACAGAAAGCAATTAAGCAGGCATATCAATCTTTATCCGAAGAAGATAAAGATAAATTAAGATCTAAAGAATCATTAATAACATCTATATCTCAAGCAACAAATTTAAAACAAATGAAAGATAGATTTCTATCTTGACCTATTGATACTTTTAAATCATTAATGGATGCATATTCATATTCTGCTGCAACAGTTGAAAGAATTTTTGATAAGGTTTATGATAATGATAAAGATGAAGTTCCACATTATATTAGACAAGAATATAGAAGCTTAATAACTGCAGACAAATGAAACCTAGATAAGTTTCTATCGGTAATAGCATATAATCCAGATGCATTATTATCATTAGCGACAGCAACAGCATGAACCTGATTAGTAACAAAGTGAATTACAAAATGAGCAGCATTAGTAGCAGATAAATGAATATGACTTTTAATTAAAACAAATATTTGATTTTGAGAAAGCATATTAAAAGTATTTCCAAAAGTAATGGATTCTAAAATAACTAAATGAATGAAATGAGCTACTAATAGTTTATTACAATGAGCACCATGAGATGCAATTATAGATAATACAATGATGCAAGCACCATCAGATGTATCAGAAAACTTTAATATGATAACATGATTGGTATTTGATACAGCAATATATTGAGCAGGAAAATGAATAATTCAGGTTTGATCACTTGGTTATGAAACTGCACAAAAAGCAAAGAATAGTATAATGTATAATTATATTTATAAGGAAGACTGAGCTGCAGTAGATGATTTTGTTAAGGCTCTAGACACACAAAATAATATTAAACTAGATAGAAATAGTGCAATTAAATTAATGGAGAAATGAAAAGAAATTGCATATACAGTTTTTTCACCTGCAAAAGTAAAAGAAATTTTTGATAAACCTGCTGAACTATTTAACTTTATGTCTAAAAATATTCTATGAATGGAAGAATGAAGACTAAAAGAAATAGTAACTGCAGAATGAATATGATTACATCTGGAAGATGTTACATGAATTACATGAAGACAATTTGATGCAATGGATGATGCTGTATTAAAATGATATGATTTAAAATCATGAAGTAAAGAATATGAAGTAAATAAATTATTGCAAGATAAATATTTAAATGATGCATTAAATGTTGCAACATGAAAATGAACTTATGATAGAAAGGTTACACCACCAAAAAATGATTCATATTATGAAACTAAAGTTATAGAAATTAAACAAGCTATACAACAAATTAAATTAGCACCTAGTAAAGATGAAGCAACAGAATATCTAGATATTATAAGAGAAAATACTCTAGCAATACAGGATGCATATTCTAATGTAGAATATGTAAGATCTATACAAGTTAGTTTTCCATGAGATACTTGAAGAGTTATTAATATTAAGTTTAATGATATAGAAGATTTTAAAAAAAATTATGTTGATTTAATTAAAAACTGACAAGTTAAAATTAAAGATGATATGATTATTGAATGACATAAATTTAAAAAATGAACAGCATTTGATATTTATAAATGAACAGATTTATTTGTAGAGAAAATAAAGAACGTAATGATATCAAGAAAACAAACAATAACTAAATTATGAGAAGCATATTGAGTACCTGAAAATAATATACAACAAACAATTAGAACAATAGTTTGAAAGAATTGAACATTAGATAAAAAATCTTGATCTCAAGTTATGTGATTTGTTAGTAAAGTTCCAATTGATAAACAGATTTGATTAATGAATGAAATATGAAAATTAATTAAATGAGTTGTAGATGAAATTTATTGAGAAAATAATTTTTGAAAAGTAAATTTCATAAATGAAATGAAAGAGTTTCAAGCTGCTAAAGATAATAATTTTGTAGTACCATGAGAAGATCTTATTAATTATTTTTCAAGAGAAGAATGATTATTAAATCTTACATATTGATATATTGAAGATAAAAAATGATGAAGAAATTTCATAATGTATTTAACAGCAGGTAAAGAATTATCTGAACAATCAGAGTTTGAAGATATGCTTTCTTGAAAAATAGTTCAAGAATGAAAAATGATTTATAAAGTTTCTAATTATGCTAAGAGTGTATGAGCATTAATGAGATCTATTTATGAATATTGAGAAAAAGATTGAGTATTTGATCTAGAAACTTGAATAAAAAATTCTAGGATAATACATGCAAGTTCTAAAGTAACTTGAATGTTTACTGATTGAGTATTAGATAAAGATTATATTACTGCTACACTTAGACATATATTAGATATAAAACCAGATACAAAAGAATTTGAAGTTCTAAATAATTTTATTTATAATATTTTTGTAAATGCAAATGAAAATATATGAATATTAGTTAAGCCAATGATTTATAATATTGCATATAAATATGCAGAACATAAACCATTAATAGATGCAATTATAAAAAAGATTTGAGTAGATCCAAAAATGGATGATCAATACATAAAAGCATTCTCAGATTTATTACTTAGTCCTAAATTAATAGAACCATTATCTAAAACTCTATTATGAGATAAAGTATTTAAATCTTCTTTAGCAAAAACATTAGAACCACAAGTAGAAAAAGAATGGAAGAGATATGTAATAAATATTAATAATTTGATTAAGAAAAATCAAAATTGAATTAATACTTTAAAAGAACAAAAGAAAGCTATTCCAGATAAAATAATTAAAGAAAACTTACAAAAAAAGATTGAAGAATTAATTTTAATTGAAAAGTGATTAAAAAAAGAATTGTTATGAAATTTAAAAAAATATAAATTTAAAACAAATTATACAGATTCAATTATAAATAATTTTACAGTTGATTATATTAAAAATACTTCAGATAATTTTGCAACATTTTCACAATTAAAACCAAAACTTAAAGATTCAATAGATTTAAAAGTTGAAGATTTAACCAAATCAATTGAAAAAGATATAGAAATGAAATGAAAATTCTGACAATTAACAACAGAAGATTTAAAATGAATTACAAGACTAATTTCTGATTTAAGAAATTCTAAATGATTATTAGAAAAAATAGATATATTTAATAAAGCAATAGCATTATGATGATCAAAAGTATATAAAGAAGTATTAGAATATATATTTCAAAAATTTAATAGTAAATGTCAATCATTAAATGTTGTTGATGAGAATTTCATTTTAAAAGAAATGGAAGATATTATAAACGATACAATGACTGCTGAGTTCGCTAAAAAGAATAATCCTATAATTAAGAAGCTTGTAGCATTCTTTAATAATACAAAGACATGACAAGAGCCAAAGATTAACAAAGCAATTATAGACTGGGCATATTCTTGAAAAGATAATGAATCATTAATAACGATAGGAAAAGAATATTCATATAATAATTTACCATGTAGTTATACATCAAAATTTAATATTAATAAATTATTAATAGAATGAATGGATGTATATCCAATAGATGTATGAATTAAATGAAATTTATTTTGAGAATCAATATATCATAAAGTAGCATTATTAAAAGAAGATTGAAAAATATTTATTTATGATATGCCACAAAATGAATTTTTAGAACATAATTGAAAAAATGTAAAAGTAATAAAAAATTATGAACCAAGAAAAATAGAATTTACTATAGACAATTTAATAAAAGAATACTGATTAGAAATAAAAGAATCAATTGATATTTATAATAAATTAATAAATAAATCTAATAAATCATTTAATGATATATTATGATGACCATTTATATTAAAAGATTGGTTAGAATGAAAAAAATATTTAATAGATCCAAAATTAATTAAAAAAGATATTAACTATGATTTATCAGCTTCTGATCTATTTAATTTATGAGATAATAAATTCTCAGATTTAATAAAAGATCTTAATAGTAAAGAATATTTTAAAGATGCTAAATGAGAATATATTAACAAAAGAAAACTTGATTGATATAAAGCATTTATAAAAGAAATACTAGATATATCATGATATAAAGTATCTATTAATGATGCTGATAATATTATGGAAGTATTACTTAAGGATATTAATAATACCAAAAGATGACAAGGTAAAGATCTTTTCAAAAAGATTAGAGCATTATGAAATAAATCAAATGACTATACTAATGCTAAATGAGAAAGAGTTAAAGCAGATATTAACGTATCCATTGAAGAAGTAGATGATTTTACTTATGCATTAAAAGATGAAGTAGAGCCAGATAAATATACAGAAAACATTATACAGCTTCAACAAATGGTTGAAAAATGAATGAATGTAAATTTCTTAAGATGAATTGATTGATGAAAATTCTGAATAATTAAGTCATGAAAGATTGATAAATACTGATCAGAACTTACATTAAAAAATATATTTGATAACTTTTTTAAAAGTCAATATTGAATAATAGAACAAAATTATATAAATTATGCATATGTTACTCAATGAGAAATTTATAAATTCATAACAGCATTAATAAATAATCAAACAAATCTTATTTCAGTAGATTTAATAAGTTATTTAAATAAGAAAAAAATTATTTTAAAAGATCTTAGAGCTAGAGTAATTGAACAGTTACATATTAGAAAATGAGATGTATTTGCTTGAAACTTCTGAGACAAGGATTCAGTATTTACGTTATATAGATCAGATCTTTCTATATATGATAGTAAAATAAAAGATATAGAAAAATCTAGAATAGAATTAGATTTATTCGAATACGAATATGCTTTAAAGAATTGATACTTTAATCATACAGGATTAAAAGTTAAAATAGATTGGGATAAATTTTCATCTGAATTTAAGAATATAAAGTATTCTACGTATGAAGCTTTTAAAAAAGATCTTAACATTATTGAAAATAAATTTAAAGAATCTAACTGAATTAAAAGAGAATGAAGATGAATTATTTTAGAAACTAATAACATTCGTAAAAGAGAGTCTGCTAACATGTCAAATTTTTCAACATTTGATGATATTAAGATTCCACTTAAAACATTAGTATTAGCAAAACAATTTGATAATAGTTGGATTAAATACAATGATGATAAAACAATTAACGTAGATAGAACTATTGCAAATAAAGATACTCCAGAATATATTAGAAAAAGATTAGTATCTATAACAGATCCAGATGAACAAGTAAGTTTCTTAGATTCAGCATTTAATAAGGATAATCAAGATTGAACATCATTTATTTCTTGACATATGGCAAGACTTAGAGATAGAATTCAATGATGAGATTGAGAAGATGTATTCCAATTCAAGGATCACTTCTATTGAGATGTATGAGATAATGGTAGAGTGCTTTGAAAAACATTATTTAATTCTGCAGAAATAGTATATGAATGAAGCAAACTTGATAACGCAGTAGTTATTTGAAAATCATCATTAAAATTAGAATGATGATATGTTACATTCGATACACCTAAAGATATAATAATTGATTGAAAACTATACAAAGTTTTATGAGAAGTAGAATGAACAGATACATCATTCTTTAGAAATGCATCTTCTGAATCAACATCAGATGATGATATGACTACATTGTCAGATTCTATTAAGTCAAGATTATGATATGAATATTCAAAAGCATTGACAGAACTTCAATTAAAAGCAATTCAAAAATCATTTCAAAATAATATTAATTCATTATGAGATTTTAATATTAATTTTAATAATATTTCTGATATTGATAATATAATATCTAGAGTTGTTTGATTGGTAAAAAGATGAACATTAACAGATTCAGTTGCATGATGAAGATTAAAACAGTTCTTATCAGAAGTAGATGAGATATTAAATAAACCACAAGATAAATGAACCTCTGTATTTATTAGAGAATCTACTAATAAAATTACAGCTGAAGAAATTATAGTATCTAAAGATTCACAATTAGTTAAATGAATAATAGAAGATAAACTTTCTAAGTTAGATACAGTTGCAGATAAAGATAAAATTGAAGCAATTAAAAATTTTAAAGAACCATTATTTACAATCTGATATAGATATCCTGTACCATCAGAATATAATCTTGGTATGTACAGAATTAGATTTTCAGATGAAGTAGATAATAATTGAAAAAAATTATGGCAAGAATATGAAAATATGTGATGAGATCAAGTAGTAACAAATCCAATCACAACATATCTAAAACTTGAATGAGATAATGATTGAGATCACGTATTCTTTATTAATGCAGAATCAGAGTTTTGAGATATAGTTTGAAAATCTATTTTCTGAATAAAGTTATCAGAGAATAGAAATCTTATAGATGAATTTAAAAATTGAGAACATCTTAATAATTATATAATTGCTGATCAAGTAGATAAATGATTAAGAAATGAAAAATATAAATGACATTGGAAAAGATCTGATATTGAGAATATAGAAGATAAAGTATTTTTATTCTGAGATAATACTGACGATAGATTAAATACTAAACATGTACCAACTTCAACACAAGCAGTTATAAGATGATTACCAAATGCAATTTGAATTGATACAAAAAAGAATAGATGAACAGATGCTAGTTCATATTTTACAGATGCAGATTTTGATATATTTAAAAAACAAGTAGATGAAGCAATTATCAATGCAAAAGCAAGTTGAAAAGTAATTGTTGTATCTGAGTGATGAATATGAACTGATAAAGCAATGCTAGAAACTAAAGCACCAAAATTATTTAATTATTTAAAAAATGAATTAGATAAATTATTTCCTAAAGAAGTTTCATTATGGGAATCAAGAGCAGTAGCACTTGAAGCAAAACAATCAGTATGAATAGTTTCTGCTACTCTTAGAACAATATCTATACTAAGACAAGTATTTGATAAATATGAATCATTAACATGAGATGATAAAATTAAATTCTGAAAAAGAAAAATTAGATCAGAATTAAATCCATCTAATTTAAAAAATCCAAACTTACTTGATACAATTACAATAGAAGATTTATATAAAAATATATGACAAAAACTTCTTACATGAGATTTAAGAAAATATAATGCTTCTGCTGCTTCTATATTACAATTAACATTAGACTTTGGTAATTCAGGAAAAACAGAATTCGATAAAAATTGGTTTAAAGATTTATTAGAATATGCATGAATAGATAATAATATATGAATTTATTATCATGATCTAATTTCTCCATTAGCAAAATGATATAAGTTAATAAAAATGGATGAGAAAAAATTATCTCAATTAAAAAGGTCTTATATTAAAATAACTAAATTATTAGAAAAAAGTCCAGATTATAAAATATGAAAAATAGTTACTGAAGAAAATTGATATACTCATGCAGTATTTAATAAAGATGAACAAAATTATTTATTATTATTATGAACTCTTTGACATAAATGAGAAATAATAGAATCATTTTTCAATGATAAAGAAATGTTTAATTGAAAAACAACTATATGAGAATATATAGAAGCAATCAATACTTCTAATGATATAATATTTTTATGTAAAAATTTTAAAGATAATAAAAGTAATAAATTATTAACTGATATACTTAATGATTTAGAAAATGTAAATTGATATTCTATGTGATATATATCAAAAGATATATGATCATATAATTGAATATATAATTTTTCTAAAGATGAATTACAAGAAAATATTTTAATTAAATTATGATTATTAGATACTGCAACTGCCAGAAGCAGCTTAATAGATACTCAAAAATTATTAAATAATGAAAAATTTTTCTTAAAAAGCAATGAAAGTAAATTATTAAATTATAAAATAAAAAAATGGAATACATGAACTATTGAAATGCAAATTGAAAATAATAAAACAAAAATAGCATGATTAGTTAAAAGAGAAGATAGATTAAATAGTTTTATTAAAGATAATAATATTTTTGTAAAAGATTATGAAGATATACTTAAACAAGAATTTACATGATCTATGTGAAAATTTACTATATTAGATTATCTTAAAAAGATTAAAAATATATATGATGAGAAATGAAATAAAGAAGCTCAAAAATTAATTAAAAAAGATTTAATAGAATATATTAAAGTATTACCAGAAGAATACCAATGAATTTGAGCAGCTTATGCTATTACATTATGAGAGAATAGAATATTTAATTTTATAAATAATAATTTACAATTAAAATTCCTATGAGATTCTGATAATATAAAATGAGATAGATTAAAAAATATATGATTAGATGTCAATTTTGAAGAACATATGTGAATTGATAAATTTGATAATGAATATTTTCCAAAACTATTAAAAGAAATGGAAGCAGATTTAGAATTATTACAAAAATCATGAGATACAGAATGAGCTGAAAAAGTAATGACGTCAATTGAAAGTACTAAAAAAACAATATATGAAATTGAAAATAATAAATTACTTGAAGATCCGATTATAGATTCTTCTATAATTTCAAATAAAGTAGAAATACAAGATATAGATAACTATGTATTTCCAGAATTTAGTTTTAATACAGTAGATAGATCAACTCAGGCAGTAAATGAAATTATGTCAGAGTTTACTGATGCAGTTTCATTAGCAAAAGATTGAATTAAATTAACTAAACAATCTCTATTCAATAAATTTGCACCAAGATTATTAACAACATTTGATACTATTCAATGATTATTAAATAGAGAAAGACAAACTTTTAGAACTATTACAGAAAATTGAGTTGAAAAAGAAATTTCTTTATGATCTAAAAGAATAATATCAAATGCTAGTGATGAACATGTAAGACAGTTCTCACATAATTGGTTTAATACATGAGATACTATATATAGAGAAATGAAAAAAACTTGATTATCTGCTAAAGATATTTCAGATATAGAAAAAAAGTTTTCATATTATTTAATAGAATCAAAAGATTGAGTATTCTCTAGACCAAATCTAGATATAGCTATTGATAAAATGAAAAGTGATAAATGAATAAGTTCTAAATGATCAATATTAAAATTATTAGATGATGCAAAATTTAAAACTATATTAACTGATTATCAAACTAATGTTATTGATCCAATTATAATTGCATTAAATGAAATAAATTCTTTATTTAAAAAAGATGTTTATTCTATTTATTCAAAATTAGAAGCACCATTTACATTAGTAACTGATTTATTAGAAGCTCATAAATGAGATGCACAATTTGCATTGAAATTAATATGAATAAAAGATGAAGCTGATTTTCATGAATATTTAAAAAACAATGCCAAAAATATGGCATATAATAGAAATTGAGAAATGATGAGTTATGATATAAGTGATTTTGAAATTAAAGTAATGAGTAAAGCAGTTTTTAAAAACTGATTATCTATGTTAGATAAAGTATTATGATTTGCTAAATGATTCCATTATAATATGACATACTGAACTGCTTCAACTTTCTTAACTCAGAATAGTATTATAGCATGAATGTCACAAATATTGCCAAATTATATAGAACTAAGAGCATATGCAGCAAAAAATTCTGATAAACTAGATGATGCATATAGATTAATAAAGACACAATGACTTATGGATTTTGAAGATGTATTAATGATGAGTACATGATTTTGAAAAAATTTAAATCAATCATTCTTACAACAAGCTATATCTAAATTTACAAAAGAATTAGCTACAAATGCAGCCTGAAAGGTTGTGTGAAAAGATTCTGCTAAAAGAGCAGGTGAAATGGTAGATTCATTTATAAATAATATGTTATGATTTAATGATCGGCCACTAGAGAATCTTCGTAAGATTACAGCCGTATTACAAACAATGGAACAGTTTAAATTTAAAGATATGAAAGCTATTAATCTTGCATTTGAAAACTGATGACAAGAATTTAAAAATGTATTTCAATCTGCAGTAAGAAGAAACTTTGCAAACTCATGATGATGAGTTGTATCATCTTCTGCAATAGCTTCATGAACAATATTTGAAGATTCATATTTAATGTTTGATAATTTTGTTACACAATTCGCAGTCAAGTCTTTTTCATATCTTATGTGATGGTCTTTTCATAAAGCTGCAACATTAATAGAAAAAGAATCAGCTCTATTAACTTGAATGAAACAATTATATCTATGAAATACTGCATGATTTATAGCACACTTTCATGATTGGGCAATGTATAATTCAATGCTAGCTAAACAAATACTATATACAACTTGAATATATCTTAAGTTTCAAAAATATGAAAAAGATAATGAAGATAGATTAAGTATATGAGAATTTCAAAAAATATTTAATAATGCATTTGTATCTGTAAGAATTATTTATGATAAACAATTAAATGCATGGAATACAGCTTGAGAATATTGAACTAAATCTGATCAAGTTGCGTATACAACTAAAACATTATTAGATAGAATGACTAGATTATTTAAACAATGAGCATTTATTAATACAGCATACGATAGATATGTAGCACAATCTGTATTATGAAAATGAGATATGTTTGAAGCATTACAATATGCAACCAAACAACATTATACTGCTTCAATAAGATTTAATTGAATGAAAGAATCAGATGATTATTTTAATTCAATATCTCAAGATTCTAATCTTTGAATATTATGATTATGATGAAATACATATTGAGATGAAATGTTTAAAGAACTAAGTGAATGAAAAAATTTTGCAAGTTATAAAGATAAATGATTTATAAAATCAGTATTATCTGGTTTTACCTCATTAGTAAAATGAGATAATGATAACATTGCATATTCAGTATTAACAGATCTTTCTAAAGATATACAAACAAGAATACAAAAAGATCCAAATCTTTGAAAACTTTTAAAGTGATGACAAATTTGATTTACTGATAAAGATTATAATCTTTCATCATTACTATGAATGCAATGAACTTCAATGACATTAGATCAAGAAGCTAATGCAAAAGATATTTTGAATCAATTATATTATAGCTGATATGATAGATTAGATGAAAAATGAAAAAGAATATTAACTGATAAATCTGGTAAACAATTTACTCCAGAAAAAGTTATGAGTATTCTTGAGTGACAAATTAATAAAGAATTAGAAAAACAAACTTGAAAAACTTTAGAGCAAATAGTTTCAGTAAATTGAGTAGATAAATGATTATTAAAATCATTAGCATTAATGGATATGAATACTCATCTTAAGACACCGTTATTTCTTTATATGATAATCAATAAGGAAAAACAATTAAAGTTGGAAGAAGCTAAAAAAACAGATTGAATTATAACTGGTAAACAATATTTTTGAAAGCAAACATTAGCATTGACTTCTGAAAAGGAAAATCAAATAACTAGAGATGCATTATTAAAATATCAAGAGTATCTTAATTTAGATAATAATTCTGTAATGAATATTATAGAGAAAGATGTACAAAAAAATTATTGAGATCTATTTACTAAGTTTGAAGAAGCAGAAAATTTTAAATATGCAAAGAATGATATAATGAAATTGGTATCAACAGAATATCTAGTTAATAATGTAATGAAGAATTGAGATACTAAGGTAGCAACATTGCAATCTAAATACGCATTAGCATTTAAATGATTGAAATGAAATGAGACATGAATAGAAGTTTGATTAAAATTCTTAAATCAAATTGAAAATAATCCTTTCATGGAAAAGAAATCAAAACTAGCTAATCAAGCTGCAGTAATTATGTGAATGAGTAAATCTCAATATGATTTATTTAATGATAATGAAAGATTCAAAACATTAACACAAGATGCACAGAAACAAATAACTAATTGGATGTTTAAAGTTTCTACAGAATCTATGGATTATGATTCTAAATCTTATCTTAATGATTTAAATGCAACAGCATGAAAAAGAACTGCTACATGAGATTATAAATCTCCATTTAAAAGCAATGCTTTTTCTTGAGCTAGACCAAATTTTTCAAAACAATTTGATCCTATAAGAAAATTTATTCCATGAAAAGAATGAAATTTATCTAGAGATCCACAAGAATATCTAAATGCTAAACAAGATTTTAGGCCACAATGATTCTGATTTAATCCTGCTAAATTTGAAATGAATCAAGAGTATGCTTGAATAATTATTACAAATATTTATCAAGGTTATCAATCTAAATGAATAATACCTATGTATGTCGTTAAGAAAAAAGTTGACGAAACAGAAAAAAAATATATAAATCTTAAAGCACCATACAAAAAAATAAGACAAAAGTTTTTAGGTACATGATTTGAAGATCCAGTACGTACTAGTAAATGATTAACAAAATGATTACCATTTAGCCCAGAGTAAAATGACAACAGACTTAATAGTTCCAGAATCAAAAGATATATTGCAAGAGATGAAACAGGCTCTTGCAAATATCAATATTGATTGAACTAAGTTAGCAGAAAAGATTTGAGATTTATTAGATGCAAAAACTCTAAATAATAAATGAGATGAGATGTGCGATAATAAAGTTCAACTAGATACACTTAAATTAGTTTTACAACTAAACTGAGTTAAATGAATATGAAACCAAACTCAGATTGCTATATTTAATAAAATTTGAAAAGATGAAAAACTCGAATACTAATGAAGACTTTGTTGACTATGCTAATAGTCATTGAATAAAAAGACAAGACATTAAAGATACACTTAAATTACTAAGAGAATATATTTATTCTAGCATGGCAAATAATAAAACATTTACATTAACTTGAATAGCAAAATTTCAAGTTAGAATAACTACTACAACTTTCGTACCATGAAAGAAATTCAAGAAAGTAAAAATAATAGCTTCAGACTTATTAAATAATTCAGTTAAAATAAAATGATAACATTATCAGATGTAAATAATTCGTTTTCATCAAAAGAAGTAAATGATGCTATTAGATCTTTTTTATGATCTATGATTAGTGATAGATCAGTAATACAATCAAAACAAAAATTATTCTATTCTGAAGTTGATAAACATACTGAAGATATATTTAGAGTAGTAGATGAAGTTCGGTTCAAAAAATATAAACCAGATGTTATTAAAGATATTAGATTTGATCCAGAGTGATGAGTAATAAAAGAATTTTTTAATAATAAACCATTTACTTTAAATTTACCTATAGTTGAATGAAAAGATATTACAAGAAATGTTACTCAATTCTATTTGTCAGTAATGGCAAAAGAGAGAATATTAGATGATCTTACTTATACTATAATTAAAAATCTATTTAATTTATTATGAGTATATTATGATTCAGAAAAAAAACTTGTTTGATTTTGATGAAAACAAAAACAAAAAAGAGTTATGTCCTGATCAGTTGTATGAATAAATATTAAAGATGTTTCATTAGAATGAGTATTAGATTCTGAAATAGAACAATGATATACAAATAAAGTTATAGGTGATCCTGATAGATGATATGCATATTGACACCTACTTCGTAAACATGCTTGATTTAAATTATTTAATTGGGCAAAGAAAGTAATAATGAATTGGAAGAAATACAATATTGTATGAGCTTCAAGATCACAATGAAAAACATATTTTGCTGCATTAATAGCAGCAAGAGAATTGCTATCAACTAAACCATGATTTGGTGGTAGACCTTATAGAGAGATTAAATATTTTGTACCTGAGAAATCAAACATTTGAGATCAGGCTATGCAGTATATTGAATCTCTTTTATGAGATTTATTATTCAAGAAGCTTGATAATGGTAAAAGACTATTTGATATAAGTAGAGCAAAGCAAGAAATTAAATGTAATCTTACATGAAATACATTCAAAGTTATATCTCTATTCAATATGGATAGAGGTAATAATGAACTAGGTAATTCAACGTGAGAAGGTATTGCATGTGACTTTGCTATAATAGATGAAGCAGCTCGTATTACAAATTCATTCTGGGCAAGTTTTCATCAAAGAGCAGCATTCGAAACTTCTGATTTTTTTATAGTATCTACAATCAATGAAGAAACTCCAGTTGACCATTGGTTCTATAAATTATTAGTAGATTGAGAAATAGATAATGATGATATAGTTTCATATCGTTTAACTATAGACGAAAATGAAGCTATGATGCAATGAAAAACTATAGATGAATTTAAGAAGCAAGTAGAACTTGCTAAGGATGCATTAAGAATTAAATGAGAAAAAGAATTCTATTCTAAATGATACTGTATAATATTAGAAGAATCTAATGTATTCAATACTTGAACTTATATAGTAAATGCTAATCATAGTAAATATACAGATAGTGATCCTAGAATACTTTGATTTGATCTTGGTAAGTTGACAGATACATGTTGATTAGTTTTAATTAATTTAAAACATAGAGAAATAGAATCTGCAACAAAAGTATTGAATGCAACTTATTGAACACAATTAGTTTATGCAGAAGATTACAAAAAGAAATATAAAAATTTATTAGTTATATGAGATCGCTCATGAGTATGAGAATCAGTATCAGAACAAGATGTTAAATGAGTTGTAGATGCTCGGATAAAGTCTACATGACAATGAGAACTTTCATATAATAAAAAATACTGATATTATAATTGTAGAAAATGAACCATTGTTACAACAATGGCTACAGTATTTAATACAAATCTACTTAAGATTAATTGAGATCTCAATGATCTATTAGAACAGATGAATAATTTTATTAAATTAAAATCTGGACATTGAGAAGTTATATTATATAAAGGTAAATGAACTAAGAAAGATGATTTAGTATTAGCATGTGCGTATGCAATTATGTATATGTACTTAATTCTAGAATTAAAGTCTGTAAAAGATATAGAGAATTTTGTAACTGAAGCTTGAACTTATGAAACTTATTTATATAATGATTCAGATAAATCTGTTGATGATAATAAATCTTGATATCACAGATGACTTTACTAAATAATACTTTAATTATGAATGATAAAATTATTGAAGAAAAGCAGGAATATAAATTAGATCCTGATACAAAAAAAGATATTGATGATATCAAGAGAATTATAGATGATACTACAATGGAATTTCATAACTATGAATTTCCAAAGTATATAGCAAATTATAAAAAGTATTTATGATTTGTAGCTGATCGTTTATCTTCAATAGATGAATGGCAATCTAATGTAGATTATCCACTTGTAGCTTCTGTAGTAGATACTATGTTCTGAAATCTTTTTGACTTCTGATATGAAGTATGAATCAATGAATCAAAACTTAAAAGAATATGTACTGAAGCATTTGATTTTAGATGAATTGGTAAAGCTACATTCAAGGAAGCAACAAAAGAAATTCTAATTTGTGGTAAAGCATATGTTAAAGATATATTTCTTAAAGAAGAAATTAAAAATAAGTTCTTTGGTAAAGATATAAATCAAATAGTTAAGACTCCATCTATGCAATACATATCAATATTTGATGTAATGTATGATAGAACCAAATGATTAACTAAATCTTCTTATAAGATAGTAAGAACATTTCAAACATGAGATGCTATTAAAGCTAAATTAATACCAACTCTTCAAGAAGCTTATCCAGAAGAAACTAAAAAATCTGTACCTGATAAATTAGATAAACTTCTTAAAGCATACAAAGAAGATTATGGTTCAAGATTTTCTATATATGATTACAATCCTGTAAAATCTTTAACATCAACTACTCAATTTATAAATGCAGATAGCTCATTTAATTTTGATCTACCTGTATGTATTAAAAAATCAGATCTTGTATGATGAATTTCATGAGATCAGATTTGATGATGAGTTCATGATGAATTTAAAAATAACTACTTTCTTAATGTAGATAAATCTACATATGAACTTGTAGAATATACAACAGTAAACGATCAGAAAGTTATATTCATAAATGGTAATCTTATATATACAGGTAAGAAGCAATATAATCTAGGTGAAATAAGAGAAGCAAACTTCTCATTAGTACCATGAACAGGTAATGCAAATGGTGTAGCTGATAATCTTTGATGACTTCAAGACATAAACAATATGTTATGGAATGCTTTTCTTGATAACATTAAATTAGTTATGGGGCCTATGTTTAGGGTATCAGGTAATATACCAATAGGTAAAAACTGAACTCTTGATTTCAAAAAGTTTAAAGCTTTTAGAACTAATGGTAACAATAACATTGAAAAGATCCAGTTAGGTGCTACAGATTTTGCACCAGTAAACTTTATGCAAATAGTACAATCATTTGCAGAACAAAGATCATGAGTATCTAATTATATAATGTGATGACAAGGTTCTATTGAACGTGTATCATGAGGTATAGATATGAAGTTTAATCAATATAAATCTAAACTTACACCAATTACAGATTCTATTGATCAGATGATGTGAAATATAATGAGATCTTGGATACTAATGTATTTTAAATTTTATACTAAAGATGAACTTCTTAAAATGTGAATTAAAGTTGAAGAAGTTTTCGTTACAGATAAAGATTGAAAACAAAAGTTTGATACATTCAATGTAAATGGAATTGATATTAGATCTATTATAGATGAAAGGAATATAACTTTCACATATAATAGTTTAAATAAACTTACAAAAGAAAATAGTAGGGCTGCAGTTAAAGAAGCATTACCTGCAATGCTTCAGTATGCAGGTGAATCAGTTAATATGCAAGAGATAATAAAACTTCTTGTATGACAAGATTTTGATCCAGAAAAAATTATTTACTCTGATAAAGAACAAACTCAGAGAAAACAATTTGCAGGACAATGACAATGACAATGATGACCTTGAGCATGATATACTTGATGATGATGAAATTATCCTAGTAATGAATCATGACCAACATCATGATGATATGAATCATCTTACGATATGAAGTCAGGTCAACAACAATATAGTTCTCCTATTCCAACATATCAAGACTATACTGATGAACAATTACTATCAACTGCAGGAAATATTTCTTAATTAAAAATATATGATAATTACAATAATTAGATATTTGAAAAATTTTGTTGACAAACTATATTATAATAAATATAATCTTTGAGAACGTGAAACATTAATTAGACAAATGTTTCCATGAATCAACAAAGTTTGAGAATACGAAACGCTTAATCTATTCTTAAAAGATAAGTCGCTATCCGATTTAGATCAATTACTTAAGACTCTAATGTCTTACTATTGGTGAGAGGTTGCGAGACATGCCGAAGCAAACAACACAACAGCTATTAGAGAAATGAAAGGTTTACTTGATTTCTGCCAATCTGTAAAAGATTATATTAATGAACTTTATAATTTAAACATAAAATAAATATGGATGATTTTACACTACCTCCTGAAGAGGAAACTATGGATCAAGATAATACAGAGCTTGATATATCATTACCAGAAGCAGATGAAGAAGAAACCGATACTGAATCTACAGCTGAAGAAATTACAGGTGAAGAAACTACTTCTGAAACTGTAGAAGATACGACAACAGAAGAAAGTGATTGAGAAGAATTTGATTTATCAGAATTATTTGCTGATATAGATGAATCTAATGATTCATTAGACAAATCAAATGATGCTATTGAAAACATAGAAAAAACATGAACTGCGTCAGCAGAAGATATTGCTATTTTAAAAGATGAGAATGCTACTCTTAAGGATTGACTTAAGAGAATGTGAGATCAACTTAAGAAAATGGCATGAGAAAAATCTGATCTTATGTTTAAAAATGCTGAACTTGAAGCATTCTGATGAGAATTTTCTAATCCACAAATGTTAATGCTATCTAGGAATCTAGAAAAAGCACAGTCTTGAGATGAAAAATCAAAGACCAAAGTAGTATCCATATTAAAAGATATGCTATCTTGAATCACATGAGAGGATTACGATCAAAAGAAAGTAGATAGTCAGGCAGATATTCTAGCAGCAGCTGAATCTTACAACACATCTTCAAATCCAAATCTGAAATCCAAAGAGTTAGAGGAAGATAACTTCTTAACTCTTTAAAAACTTTAAATTATAATTAAAAAATTAAACTATGTCAAACGCAGTACAAACTACTGTAACAGATGCTCAATCTATATTAGATAATGTTACAGCAAAAGGTCTTCAGGTTATGAACTCTTGGATAAGAGATTTCCCTGAACTAATGTATGTAGGTCTTTACCTACCAAATGTATATAAGGATTGAGGTAAACTTAAAAGAGGTGGCCTTACTTATATGGAACAAAAAGCTCTAAACTTTAAATCAATTGGTGCTCTTGAAACTGATATGACTATCAACAAGAACGAAGTTGTATGGAATGAAGCTCAAGCTTTTACTGATAAAGCTATTATCACAGCAGATAATACTGCAGATACTACTATATTAGTTTCAGAAGCTACAGCTAAATATCTTGCAGTAGGTGACGTTGTAGTTATTAAACCATGAATTGGTTCAGTAACAACTGATCAGCAAAGAGTAATAACTGTTATTACTCCAAATCTATGAAATCCAACAGTAGTAACTCTAGATTCTGCAGTAACTTGTCTTACTGATGACTATGTAATGTTTGCATATAATCAGATTATTCATGGTACTGAGATCACTAGAGGTTGAGTTGATTCAGATTACACTCCAGTTAAAGTATATTTCCAAAAATTTGGTTGATCAATGGAATTTGATTCTCAAGAAATCAATCAAACTAGACTATTCGTTGATGCACAGGAATATATTAAATCTAAATTTGCTATAGTTATTAATAGATCTAACAACGCTTTCGCAAAAGCATGGTATATTGGTAGAAATATTTCTGGACCTAAATCAGAAACTCAAGGTCTTAATACTTTGATTGAAGAGAAGGAAGCTAGAGAAGGTAATCTTGGTACAGCAATAATTGATTTTACATGAGTTTATGCAGGTAAAGCTAAGGCTAAGAAACTAGTAGAAGTTATTAATAGAATGTGTTCAGCTCCAGTTTATACTTGATCTGAAGTTCCTACATTTTATTGTAACTATGAGTTCATTACTAATCTTTCTGAGATTATGTATGATATGAGTAACTTTTTTACACTTCAAGAAAAGACAATTGATTTTGGAATAACTGAATATAGTTCTCCATATTTCAAAAATGTTAAATGGATTGTATCTCATACTCTAAATACTCTATATCCTAATGCTTCAAAAGCTTTCGGTTTCCCAAAACATTTAGTTACTTTCAGAACTCCAGAATATCAATCAGTAACTGATGCAGGTGCACTAGTAAAAACTTCTGGTACTGGATATACAGTTCTTAAGATGCCACAAACATCAGTAGACTATGTTAAGTATACAGCTCAGATGACTATTGCTAATATATTCGCAGGTCAAACTTACGAAAATACATATGTTAGAATAGACAACTTTTAATAGTTAAAAATATTAAAGAGTATCAATTAAATTGGTACTCTTTTTTATTTGTAATTATTTATAGTTTATATATAATTAAATAAATTATATTTTAACATAATAATATGATAACTTATTCAGCATTAGTTTCACATGTACAACCATACTTTCTATCTAGATGATGAGATGCATTAGCTTCTGCAGATAGAATTTTATTTTATGCGAATTGTGCAATACAAGATGCATACAATATAGATCAATCTACATTTACATATAAGATAGATAAAGATATAGTATGAGTATTAAATTGAACTAAGAATAAATTTATAACTTCTAATTCAATTAGAAAAGTTCAAGAATGTATAGGATATCTTGCAAGTTGATCTTCAATAGAACTTGTTCCAACATTATTCATTCCTAAAGATGTATGTAATCAATGGTGTCAATTCACAACATGAAATAGTGAAATACTTACAAGTACAGATATAGTTAGAATAGATGTACTTTATACAATGGATTATGAATGGGCTTCATATCCACAGGATTTTAATAAAGCAATACAATTACCAAATAGATATATTCCTGCAGTAATTAAAATGATGATGGATTGGGCAGCACCAATTAATCTAATGAGTTGAGAATCAGCAACATCAGACTTCTTTAGTCATGCTATGACTCGCTTTAATAAACTATCAGAGGAAGATTGATTAACAGATATGTATCACTTAAATATGTAATATGGAAATACTACCTTATGAAATGACAGCGTGACAGCTGAATCAAACTTATGAAAAAATAATAAACTGTAAAGTTGTTCCACCACCATATGATATAGATGGTTTTTATTCAGGTGAATTTTATCTTGATAAAAGAGATTGACTCGTAGAAAAATATTTAGATGAATATAAATGCTTTCTTGACTCTAAAGAAATTGGTGGTATAGTATATTATTATTATTATACAGAAACGTCATGAGATCCTGCAGTAACTAAATGATATATAGGTACATATGAAAATAATTCATGGGAATGCATTACTCCATATTGATTTATATTATCAGCAAATTCTCCAAAAAGAATAGTATATTGAAGATGACCAAATTGACCTACATGATGAACAATAACAATAACAGAATCAACATCACTTAATTGAGATATTACATTTAAGTATACATGAACTTCATTAGCAGTATGAGATTATATAATGTTTACAACATGAGATTTATCTTGATTTACAACAAAGATTGATATCATAGATCCATTATGATATGTTCATATAGTAACAAATGATTTAGCAACATTTCCAGTAGTATGAGTAACTGCTACAATATATCCTGCAGCTACAACTTCTATATGATATACATTATGTATATGACATACTAATTCTAGTTGACATTGAGTAATATCTGAAGTAATGGTAGATTGAATTAATGAATGAGAAGTACATATAATTAAAACTGATACAGAACACGAAATAATTGATATAGTAAATTATGATACAAATATATTTGCTATTACAAAATATTTTACATATTTTACAAAAGCATATGCATATACAAATTCTAATTTTTATAAAAATAATTTTTTTAAAATAGATAATTGAACACAATTATTTGCTATATGAGATTCATTATTAGTATTTGCTAATCAAAATAAAATATATGCAGCAGTTCCAGATACTGATAAAACTTATAACACATATATTCAATATAATTTAAATTATAATTGAGATACTTTATCTAAATATTCTACAATATTTTCAGATCAAACAATATATATATTACAAAAAGATAAACAATTAATGCAAGTTGATGTAAAGAAAGTTAATCTTACAACATATGAATTAAATGTAAAGAATGCATTACTTAATACTAGATGAATATTTGATGCATTATCATGATGAGAATTTTATCTTACTGCTTCACAAAATTATTTAAATTTTCTTTATCAAAAAGATTGAAGTACTACAAATTATCAATTCAATAAACAATATCAACATTGGATCATAAATGAATATCCAAATCAACTTATATATAAAATAGAAGATTGATGAGATGTATTAACTGACTGATGAATATTAAAAGAAACAAATACAGCATATACAGATTTAGATGTACCATATAAACAAGAAGTAAATTTCTATATTATATGAGGACAAAAAATGTATATGCCTATTGCTATGCGTACTATGTTCTGAATAAAACAATTTGAAGAACCAATGCCAGAAATAGATGTTAATCTTTCAATTGATTTTGATATGTGATGAAAGAGAACAGTTATGCAAAGAAGACTTAATAATTATAATTTTGATCTTAGATTAAATGAATCTATAACATGAGATGAATTAATATGATATGATACTTGAGTATATGAAGTATCTGAATATGATTGAAATGTTGTAAGTTTACAAACTACTATATTAAAAACTTGAAGATTTATAAGATTTAAATATAATAGTTTTAATAGATTCTGTATATGACCTAGCTATGTCTTTACAGATTTTACCAAACCTTTTATCAATGAGATAAATTGTAACAATTAATTTTTATTTTATTATTTTTAAATACTATGGGAAAAGTTTCAGATCAGTTCAGTGCATGAACACAAATATGATTAGAATGAGCAGGAGACTGGCTTAAAGATTTTTGAGAGTTTGCCGCAGAGGGTGTAGAAAAAGTAGCAAAATGATTAACTAAGTGAGCAGTTAATACTGCTTCAGCATTATGAGAAATATGAGCATATTGAACAGATGCAATTACATGAATTTGAGCATGAATATGAAATACTTTTTGAGCTGATAATCTTAAGTGAACAAGTTTTATGGATAAACCATGAATACTTGATGAAATACAAGCAGCAGAAAATGAATACCTAGATGATCCTGCAAATGATTGGATTAATAGTAAATGGTGAAATACATGAATATGAAAATGAACTTTAGATACATTATGATTTGCATGAGAAGTATTTTCTCCATGATTCTGATGAGCTAAATTATTAAAAGCTTGAAAGAATTTATTAAGATTCTGAAAATGAGCTGATGAAACTATTAATTTATCAAAGGGTGCAGCAGTTGCATTAAAACAATGATGAAAGGAAGCATCAGAAATAAAAGATGCTATTTCTAATTTAGTAAAAAGTCCAGAATATAAAGCTATAGCTAAATGAGCTGCATGAAAAGATGATCGTGTTAAAATGATTAATGAAACTTTATGAAAATTTACTGAAGAAGCTCAATGAACTTTAAAAGATACAATTAAAAAATGACTTGATTCATGATTAAAATTAACAAATGAAGAAATATTATTTTATGATAAATTAGCAATAGCAATTAAGAAAGATCCAAATGTTGCTGAAGAAGTTGCAAAAAACAGTCCATGACTATGGGCTAAGTTTCAAGCAGCTAGAAAAGCTTTGAATGATTGAGTTAAATCATGAGTAAAAAAAGCTGCATGACCTGCTACAAAATTATGAATATGATTATGAGTAGCATGAGCACAACCTGATGAATATGAATACACATGATCTCAAGATGAATATTTATCTACAGATACATCATGAATATCAATTGATGAATGACAGGATGATATAATTAATGAAGCTAAGGATATAGAAAATAAACTTAATAATCCCAATAAGTCATCAGATACATGAACTGTTATTCCAAATAATAAAAAGAATATACAAAACTCTACTTGATATGTAGAATGAAAAGATTTTACAGTTACTCTAAATGATAAGAAAAATATTCAAACTAGAATGAACTGAAAACCAGTTACTTTCCCTAAGGTTTGAAAAGATGAGTTATCTAAGTATGCTGAAGAAAATTATATTCCAGAGTGAGCAGATGTACAATGATTTGATGATAGTTGAAATTTAGTATTTAATATATGAGATAGAAGATATACGTTAGCTAAGAATGATGAATCTAATAGAGCTAAGTATAAAGATCAATATATGGAAAATGAATTATCTAATCCTATAACAACAAAAAATGTTCCTAAATGATTAGATATTATTTGAAAATATCAGAATTGAGATCTTATAGTTCAGAATAAAGATTGAGAACAATTTATTCTTAATACAGAAGTAACAAGAACTGCTCAGGATAATTTCGATAAATGACAAAATGATACTGAAACATGATATACTAAAAGTTGATTATGAACAAATAAGGTAAATTTTGTTATACCATATGAATGGTCATATAGTGAAGATGATATGCTTCCTGCTGCTGATGATTTTTATCATCCTACTCGTCAATTAATTGAAATGCTAAAAACATCTCCAACATGAAGACAATATGTTGCTCAATGACCTATGTGATTAAAAACATTATCTGAAATCTTATGATTAAATAAATTTGATAATGATTTATTAATGAAGAGACTACAAGAATTACAACAGTCTCATGGTACATGAGAATATAAACTTCCATCGAATTTAGATTTGAATCCTTTAAATAGAAAAATAATTAATTAATATTTAACTATACTTTATATGGCTATTACAACAGAGCAAGAAGCTATACTGAAAGCTCAGATAAAGAAACTTACAGATTGATGAATGAGCAGGGCAGATGCAGTTGCACAAGTTAAATGAACCCTACAGACAGCATGAGTATATGATAAATTAAAATCATCATATACAGTTCCAAAAACAACATTACCAACTATATGAAATAGTGGGATTGTTAATAACACAATAAAACCAATAAATGAAAATACAGTAGTTAAACCTGCAGTAATACCACAGATAAATACATGAACATGATCTACTACTAATAAATCAAATATTAATACTCCACCTGTTAATACAAATACTACTACATCTAATTGATCTACATTATCTGGAAAGCCTAATACAACATATGATGATATGAGTACTCCAACTATTAATGAAACAACATCAACAGTTAATACTAAAAATAATCCATATACAAAAAATATGCAGGATGCTATTGATCAAATGAGAAAATTTTATGAAGATCAAGTAGCAAAGGATTGAGTAGTAGCAGCTGAAACATCAAATCAGATTAATGAGATTTTAGAAAAATCTAAAACACAAACATTAAGTGAAGCAGAAGAAATTAAAAAACAGGCTTATTTAGATTTTCAATCTAGACAAAAAGATATTGAAGCAAGAAGAACAGATGTATTAAAAAATCAACAATTACAAACATATAATGCTTCATTATGAATAGCAAAATCAAAATGAAAAAGATGAGATGCTTCAATGAAATGATGAGATGTATTAGAAGCTGAAGATATTAATGATAGAAATGCATATATCACCTCAGAAGCTAAAGCTGCTGCAGATGCATTAACTCAGAACATAGCTTTAGATAAAGATATGGATCAGGCTAATAAAGATAATCTTGCAGCAATACAAACATATGCTAATGTAATGAAAGCAGAAGATTATAAACTTGTTCAGAATAGAATTGAAGCTATTAAAGCTAAATGACTTTCTAATAAAGAAATGAATAGGCAGATAGCAGAAATGTTAGCATGAGTTCAAAAGACATTCTTAGATCAATCAGTTCAAGATGCTAACTTTGCAGCTATGGATGCAAAGAATTCAGAGGAATGGAAGAATCCAGTTACTGATAAAGATCAATTCTTTATAAGAAAGAATCCTGAGATCGCTAAAGATTGGTCAGATTTTAAAGTTAGCAATCCAGATCGGAAAACTAAATGGCCAACTTATTGAGAATTAAGATCTGCAGTACAATGATTTTCAACTGCTAGAACAGAAAAGAAGGAATGGTTTTGATTAGACACATGAAGAATACAGGCTTCATGATGAGTTACTTGATGATATGTAGCACCAGTAACCGATCAGAATTCATGACAATGAAGTACACCTACTCCTACTCCTACACCTACACCAAAAATAACATCAACATGAAATACTACAACTTCAACTACTAAATCACAAACAGCACTAACAAATAATTCATGAGTATCTCCAGTAGTAGATATTAATACTGCAGTACAACATGCTAAGAATTGAATTAAGTTTACTAATAATGAAAATGCTAAATTAGCTGCAGATTATTTTAATGAACATCCAAATGAGAAGTGAACTGTTATATATCCATGATGATGAAAAATAGAATTTTTATGAAATAAAAAATATAAATACAATGATAGCTCAGAAATAGAACTAGGAAAAAATATTCCAGATGTAGTTAAAAATATTCAGGATTTTAAAATGAGATGATCTAAAGTAGAAGACTTATTAACATTACTTCAAAAATGAGAATCATCTAATGCTAAAAATGCAGATAATAGATATAAATATAGAAACATTATGATGATTAATAATGTAATATATTGAATGAAAGATTGAAATTTAGTTAAATGGGAATTAGATTCTTGAAAGAATCCAGTTACAAAACCAATGAATAATAATGAAGCTGAATTTTTTAGAAAGAAACTAGCAGATAAAAATAAAGGTAAAATAAATTCTGGTACTAATATAAATACCAATGGTAATATTAATACATAAGCATGATTAACTTTATAATAAAGATAATTAAAATATAATATGTGATTTGAACTTAATAAATATACATGAGACTTAGAATCAGTTGAAGACCTTAGTTCATCATCATCAATAATATGATCATGATGAACTAAGACTTCATTAGATAATGCAGACGAAATATCTGTAATAGAAAATTCGTCTTGATTACTTTCAAAGATTTCATGGGCTAATATTAAAGCATTACTTAAAACATATTTTGATACATTATATATAGTTCCTGAAATAAGATATTATCCAAAAGACTATATATGATCAACTGAAACACTACAAATAAATCAATATGAAAACTATATAGTATCAAATCCATTAGTTAATGATTGAATAATAATTAATGATTGAACTATAACTATTCTTTAACCGAAATAACTATGTCATTCTGGAAGCAAAAAACAGTAGACCCAACATTAGTACCAACTCCATCATCTGGATACATAAATATGTTCGTAGATTGGGTTACTAAAAAACTTAATTATAAAGATGATACTTGAACTATCTGAGATTTCATTTGACCAACTTGACCAACTTGACCAACATGACCATGAGTTTCATCTGGTTGAGCTATCTGATTTATTTTAATAAAAACATCTTTAACTGATTATGATACTGAATGGAATAATAAACTTTGAGATGTAGTTTGATGAGATTATACAGAATTTGAATCTGATTGAACTCTTAAATTTGAATGATGAGCAACAGTTTGGGAGGATGATAATGTAGACCCTACAATCTTAACTTGATGATGAAATTTACCTGCTTTAACAACATTTGCAAGTACTACTACTCATATAGCTTGATTTAGTGCAAGTCAATTAGACGTAGTAGAATTTTGTAGAGAAATACCACATAAAGCAAAATTAAATGCAGTTTGAGAAACCTCTGTAGTTTTATCTTTTCATGCTCATACTTATCCTACAACAACAAATGTTTGAGTGGTTAGACTTTGATTAGAATATTTTTTTACTCAAGAAGGTGTCGCAGTTACCACGAGTACTACTATATATAATGAATTCGCAACAAGATGAACGGCTTGGGCTAAACATTCAGTGGCTTTTGCAAATATTCCAGTTCCAGAAGAATTAGGCTCACAATTCCATTGAAGATTTTTTAGAGATTGAGCAAATATAAACGATACTTATACTGGAGTTTTATGAGTATCTACTATATGATACCATTATGAAATAGATAGTATAGGAAGTCATTGAATAATAACAAAATAATATTTTATAATTAATAATACTATGGCTAATATAACTTTAAAAAGAAATTTCGAATCATCACTCACAGAACCAATGTGAAATGAAACTACATGAGAGATAGCAGTTTATCTATCATCTCCACCTAGTAGTCAAATGTGATTTCTTTTAATCGATCCGTGATTAGTTACACAAGAAAGCATATTTCATCACAGGGTTGTTTGAAATATAGCATATGTTTATTGAGTAAACAGAGATGTAGCACAGTTACATTTAGATAATGCTAGAGTTGTATTGAGCAATTCAATTGATTATCTTAATTATTGTATAGGTCAATCACAAGAACAAACCTATACATTCAAAAAAAGTGCAACTGATCTTATAGTTAAATGATGAAACTTTTTTATATCAAGTAACTATGTAGTTATAGATGATCTTGATACATCATCATGATTACCAAATAAAACATTGATATCATGAGCAACTAATTATATTTATATAAAAGACTATGATTATTTTATTAGTACTGATATTCTACCAACTCTTTATAGAATAGCAGTAGTAACAATGTCATGACCTTCTATACAAAATATAACTAAGATGAACACATATTCAGTATGAACACAATGAATACAATGAGAAACTTGAGATGAATGAATTCAATGACCTCAATGAGATCAATTGATACTTAGAAATTCATGATGACAAATTCAATGGAAAGTAGATGCAGAATGATCTGAATGGGCCAATCTATATACAGTAGCAGAAATAACTTGAGCTGATTGAGCTGAAATTGAAATGCAAGTTGATCAATCTGGCACTTGGATTCAATGGAAACTTATAACAGATATAGCTTGGACTAATCTTATAACAACACAATCTCTTAAGGGTCAACAATGAAATCCATGAGACATATGAAATCCATGATTAAATTGACAAACAATAGCAGATATTAAACCTATATGAACTTCTACTAAAACATTTAGTGATATAGATCAAACAGTAACAATAACTGAATCATCTTGATACTATACATTATATTGAGAATCTAGTATTAAAAAATATACAGATGCAGATGAAATATATATGGAACAAGAAGCTACATGAACATATGTAGATTGATGAACAATTTCATATACTTCAATTGGATGAGAAACATTAACAGATAATTTATTTGTTGATGAGACATGATGAGTAACTTTTACAGGTAAACCTGCATATCTAGAATGAGACACAAATGAATTCAAAAATGCAAATGTATTTAATAAACCAGTTGCATTTAAATCAAATGTATCATTTCCTTATGCAGAAATAATATTAGCATGATGAGATTGATTAAAATTTGATGCATACTTTTGATCTAAACAATATAAAAATATAACTAATTGAATGTCAGTAACAGCATGATGAGTATTCCATTTAGATTTCTATAGACTTGTTCCATGAGAAACATATTCATTTGTTATTAATAATAATTCTTGATGAGACATAACAATAAATGCGTGAACAATATATAATAGCTCAACACTATCTAATATATATTCTCTTGGATGAACTAAAATAAATTGATGAACTACTAATAATACTATATGAGTATGAACACATTTATTTGTATGTGAAGCATTTAGTACTGCAGTTCATATTTCATATTGATGAGAATCTAAATTAATCGTTAACTAAAATACTATGATTGATAATTCAACAGCTACATTAGATCAAGTATTCAAAACAAAGGTAGAGAATATGTGGAAAGAAATAAGAGCAGCATGATTAGATTGCTTTATATTTGAATGAAGAAGAACTCTTCAAAGACAATATGAACTATTTGGTAAATGAAGATCAGTAGTAACTCTTAAGAAAGCATGAGTACCTGTACAATATGCTAATCCTACAGCTAAGATAGTTACTCGGACAATACAAAGCAAACACTTGGAATGAAAAGCAATTGATATTGTTTTCGATTTAAATAAAGATCCAAAAGTAAAAGCTCCTAGTTGGAACTGAAACTATACTTTGCTAATAGCAATAGCAAAAAAGTATTGAATCAGAAATCTTGCTCCACTTGAGTTAGCACACTTCGAGGATTAAAGTAAAATTGACATTTTGAAAATAAATATATAATTTAAATATTAATATTTAATTATATTATATGGAAAAGATTTGTAAATTATGCTGATTAATATTTATAACAAATTTCAATAGAGTATTCTGTTGTTCTAAAGAATGTATAAATATTTATAAAAATACAGAAGAATTTAAAAAACAAAAATATGAATACGATAAAATAAGAAGATCTACAAGTAAAAATATGTAAAAAAGAATTAATAAATTTTGATATGGATCATAAAATTAGTTTAAATAATTGATGAGAACATACTTTAGATAATATACATTTTATTTGTCATATTTGCAATATGAAAAAATGAAGTAAAA
>Ga0247844_1000762_pt1 | contig 65226 bp, 46 predicted proteins | sample LaCtaG_FD_192421 | JGI IMG/M metagenome (GOLD analysis project Ga0247844, IMG submission 192421) | Freshwater microbial communities from meromictic Lake La Cruz, Castile-La Mancha, Spain - LaCruzMarch201714.5m_1 | ecosystem: Environmental > Aquatic > Freshwater > Lake | place: Spain: Castile-La... | reverse complement strand
TAGCGGCGGCACTGGTGCCGTTTATAGTGTGAACTCACAAACCGGAACGGTCACCCTCACCACAACAGACATTGCAGAAGGGACGAATCAATATTTCACAACGGCACGCGCTCTCTCTGCGGTCACAGCATCTTTGGCCACAAAACAAAGTGTCGATACAACTTTAACTGCACTCGCGGCTTATAATACAAATGGAATTTTAGTTCAAACGGCCGCCGATACTTTTGTAGGGCGAACTCTTACTGGAACAGTGAATAGATTGACTGTCACTGATGGAAATGGTGTTGGTGGAAATCCCACAGTAGATTTAGATACAACAGCTTTTCCTTCTGCCGGAGCTGGAAATGCAGGACAATTTTTTAAAGCGACAGGAGCAAACACAGCAAGCTGGACAGCGCTTGTTTCATCCGATGTGACAACAGCGCTTGGATTTACTCCGATCAATAAAGCTGGCGATACAATTTCTTCTGGTACATTTACTTTCGATACTGCTGCCGTCTTAAGGACGCTAGATCCTGTAGGACTTACTGATGTGGCGAACAAGCAATATGTGGATGCGGCTGTTGCGGCATTGGGAACAGCGTCTAATACTTGGACGGCGAGTGGGACTGATATTTATCGAGCAACTGGAAATGTGGGTATTGGTTTAACAAATCCTGCTGCTCCTTTGCACGTGGTCGGTACTATAAAGGCAGAAGATTATGGCACACCTCCTTTTATCGTCGCACGAAGAGCAAATGGAACGCTAGGATCTCCTACGGCCGCTTTGGACGGAGATATTTTAGGAAATTTGGGTTTTACAGGTCATACAGGAAGTACTTTTTCAGGCAATGCAGTAGCCATTAAAGCGATCGCTGGTGAAAATTTTACTCCTACCGTTAATGGAGCAAAACTAGCATTTTACACCACGCCACTTGGAAGTTCGACTCTTGCCCAAGTGATGTTAATTGATACAAATGGTAATGTTGGGATAGGTACAAGTGCCCCCTCAGCTTCACTCACTGTAAATGGTGAAATGCGAAGTCTTGGCTCCTCAAACGGCTACGTAGGATTTAAGGCCGCGGCTTCAACATCGTCGACAACTTACACATGGCCTACTTCGGCCGGAACAAATGGTTATGTCCTCACAACTGATGGCACAGGCACTCTTACATGGACAGCACAAACTGGTGGTGGAAGTGGTGCCGTTTCAAGTGTCAACTCACAAACTGGAACTGTAACTTTAACGACAACAGATATTGCTGAAGGAACAAATGAATATTTTACAACGGCGCGAGCACAATCTGCGCTGACAGCTTCTCTTGCGACAAAGCAAAATATCGATGCAACGTTAACTGCTCTTTCAGGATTTAATACGAATGGAATTTTAGTTCAGACAGCGCCGGACACATTCGTAGGGCGTGCTCTCGTGGGCACTGCAAATAGAATTACCGTCACAAATGGTGATGGAGTCTCTGGAAGCCCTACAATTAACTTAGATACAACAGCGTTCCCTTCGGCTGTTGCAGGAAACGCTGGACACTTTTTTAAAGCAACAGGTGCGAACACTGCGACGTGGACGGCGCTTAGTTTATCTGACATTACAAGCGCTCTTGGATTCACTCCTCTTAACAAAGCAGGTGATACTGTTTCTTCTGGAACAATTGCGATTGGTGCGGGAGCATTTTTAACTGTTCCTGCGCCAGTTAATCCAAGCGATGCCACTAATAAAACTTATGTCGATAGTGCGATGGTGAGTGCGAGTACAGCTTCCAATTCTTGGACTGCAAGTGGATCTGACGTTTACCGGTTGAGTGGCAATGTGGGGATTGGAACGGCATCTCCTGGAGCCCCGGAACGACTCGCGATAAACACTTCGCCTGGTATCGGTGTTCGCGTCGGGCCAGTGGGCAATAATGGTTCGGCAGCCCTTTTCGTTAGCACTGCTAGTACCTCTCAAGGCGGCTTGTTTGTAAGAGGTGTTGCATCCCAAACTGCCGACTTGTTCTCAGCACAAGATTCAACAGGTTCGTCTCTCGTTAAAATTACTTCGTCTGGCAACGTCGGGATTGGGACAACTGCTCCATCTGCTTCCCTAACTGTAAATGGTGAAATGCGCGCTCTTGGTGCTACAAGTGGTTATGTTGGTTTTAAATCTGCCGCAAGTAGTGCTTCAACAACTTACACATGGCCTACAACTTCAGGAACGAGCAGCTATGTTCTTTCAACAGATGGCGCTGGGATTTTGTCTTGGGTGGCCCAATCCGCTGGGCCTGCGAACACGGATGCCCTTACAGAAGGAAGTACAAATTTATATTTTACAGCAGCACGAGCACAATCTGCGCTGACAGCTTCTCTTGCGACAAAGCAAAATATCGATGCAACGTTAACTGCTCTTTCAGGATTTAATACGAATGGAATTTTAGTTCAGACAGCGCCGGACACATTCGTAGGGCGTGCTCTCGTGGGCACTGCAAATAGAATTACAGTCACAAATGGTGATGGAGTTTCTGGCAGTCCTACAATTAACTTGAATACAACATTACTTCCTTCTCCCGCGGGGGGAGACGCTGGAAAATTTTTAAAGGCAACGGGAGCTGATGCTTCTGCGTGGACATCCCTCGCTTCATCAGACGTCACAACGGCACTTGGGTTTACGCCAATTAATAAAGCGGGCGATACAATTTCGGGAACGCTTACTTTTACTTCAGGAAATTTTACGATCGGACAAAGTGCTTTTTTGATAGTTCCTAATCCTGTGCTTTCTACTGATGCTGTCAATAAAGGTTACGTTGATAGTTTTGGGCAATGGTTGATAAATGGGTCTGACATTTATCGTTCGAGTGGGAAAGTAGGGATTGGGACAGCTGCGCCTAGTGTGGCTTTAGATATTGAGGGCACCCAGCAGGCAGACACAACTTATCTTAAGCTTGGCAATACTCCGGCCATCGCGACAGCAAGTAAAGTAGCGATGGAATTTTGGGGTAATCAAGGTGTAAACAACGGGGCATCATACAATGTTGGCCAGATCTATAGTAAATTCGATGGAAACGGCTACCCTTATGCGAGACTCACTTTGGGTTCCGCTAGTGGTGCTGGAACATTTAATGATGAGTTGAATATAAATAATGGCAAAGTCGGGATTGGAACAGCGACGCCTGGTGTGACCTTAGATATTGAAGGCACTCAACAAGCAGATACAACCTATCTCAAACTTGGCAATACTCCGGCGGTAGCTACAGCAAGTAAAGTTGCGATGGAATTCTGGGGTAATCAAGGCGTAAATAACGGCGCATCCTACAATATGGGGCGTATATATAGTAAGTTTGACGGCAATGGCTATCCCTTCACGAGACTCACTTTAGGTTCCGCCAGCGGTGCTGGAACATTTAATGACGAGCTGACTATTAAGAATGGTAGTGTCGGAATAGGTACTGCCACACCCACTGCCGTACTTCACACATCTAAAACGACTGCAAGTACCTCAGGTTTTAATACGATGGCACAACTTGAAACTATTTCATCTGGCACAGTTTCAGGTTTATTTGGGCCATCTCTTGTATTCAAGGGAAGTAATGCCGGCACAGGTGACTCAAATAATATGGCCTCTATTTCGAGCTACTCGTCGTGGTATGGAGCGGGCAGCACTATGGCTGGGGTCATGCAATTTAATACATATTATGGCCCCGGTGTTCAGACTGTAATGAGTCTATTCGATTCTAGTGGTAAAGGGATTGTGGCCATAGGCACAACTTCACCGGCAAGTGCAAAACTTAATGTCCGGGGTAATTATAACACTAATTCTGTCTCTAATATTTTATATTTAGATGGAGATCAACCAGGAAGCGTGGCAACAAATGGAACGAATGCTCAGAGGGTGATTTATGCTTTGGGTGGCAAGGGAGGAAATACGACTGGAGTTACGGGCCAGGTCGCCGGTGTTGGTGGGGATTATTCAATCACGGGAGGCCCAGGAGGAAATGCCCCTTCAGGTTCAACAAACGGCGCGGGGGGTGGAATTTTACTTCAAGGGGGTACCCCAGGATCAGGGGCAGGGACAGCAGGCGCTTACGGTAATATTACGTTACAGACTTCTGGTGGCAATGTGGGGATTGGGGTAGCAAGTCCAAGCAGTGCCTTGCACGTTCGAAGTTCAACTCCAACAATTCTGCTTTTTGATAGTGATGTGAATGCTATGGATACAAGCAGTATGGGGAAGGTTGCTTTTGGAGATGGTTCAGAGTGGGCGTCTGTTGAATCGCTACGGGAGACAGGACAAGATGATACTCATTCTAATCTTGTCTTTCGTACGAGTAATGGTGGCGGAAGTTACAATCTTGAAAGGATGAGGATTAATCATCAGGGTTTTGTTCATATGGGTTCCAATAATGCAGGAGTTGTACCTCCAAGTGACAATACAAATGGTGGTTTGACTGTAGGGTGGAATCGTAGTGCAGGAAGTGCTGAGGTTAATCTCTATAATTCGATGGACACCTATGGGACAACAAAAACTGCATTTATTTTTAGTCAAAAAACGGCGAGCAGTACATATGCAGATCTCATGACGCTTATGGGGAATGGCAGAGTCGGGATTGGGACGATAAATCCAGGTTATAAATTTCAAGTTTACATTGATGCAAGTAACGAAGGGCATGTGGATGCGACGGGTGCGTGGGCAAGGACTTCTGATGCTCGTTTTAAAAAGGATATTTTGGGCCTTGAGGATTCGCTAGAAAAGATTTTGTCACTCAAACCCGTTCGCTATAATTCCTTAAGTGATAAGGGAGAAAATAAGGTTGGAAAGCATATGGGATTTTTGGCCCAAGACCTTGAGAAAGTTTATCCTGAAGTCGTAGGAACTGATTCAAGTGGAAGAAAAAGTGTTTCCTATGATGCGCTCATTGCTCCGATCATTAAAGCAATCAAAGATCTTTATCATAAATGGTTTGATGACAGTGCCGCGATTCATAGAAGTATTGCTTCTAAGGCCGATAAAGTCGATGTTGAAAAACTTAAAATTGAAAATGCTATTTTAAAATCTAGAGTTGAAAAGTCCGAAAAAGAAAACGCCGAAATGAAGCTGCGATTAGAGCGGCTTGAAAAGGCTTCTCATTAGTTTATTGAAAACTTTTTTTAAAAGTGCCTTAATCAAATTGCAGTCCTTCAAAGGCAAGATTAGCTTGGTTCATTCCGACAAAATCAAAACGAAGGTTCGTAATTTTACCACTCCAGTTTGCATTCGTTGTCATCTCAAAAAGATATTCTTCTGTGTTTATACTCGTTATTGGAATTGCTTGTGACCCAGTTCCTGATGTTCCGTTCCAAGACAGAACGATTTTACTATTTGGAGTAAGGCCATTAATGGCCTTCATTTTTAAAATCACTTTGGGGAACCTTTTTGCGTTCACACTTATTGATGGACTTGATAAGCTCGGTGTACCCATCGAGGCCGTTGTAAAATTCCAAGTCGATCCTGTTTCTGGTGTAGAAATGAGATTGTTTTGTGTCCACCCATTTCGATCATAGGTATCTTGGCGAGAAGTAAAATCATAGTTTTTAGGAAAATTAAAACCAACAGGGGTTAAGGAGTAGTTGGCCATTTTTATTTTGATTTGCCCGCGATTTGATAATTCATATCCCATTCCTGTTCTAGAAATTCGAAAGTCCGCTAAACGTGTATTAGGAGAAACTGATCTCCGCCTGAACTAAAAAACTAAGGGTGCTTAAAACAATAAAAAAAAGAGGAGCCTTCATTGTACCTTTCCTTGATTGTATTATTTCAACTCTTCAATTTATTATATTTGAAAAGGCGTACACATTTTATCCTAAAAATGGGATAAGTATTTATAAAGAGTCGTTCTAAGCGTTTATCTCATGTATTTAATAATCGAAGGCCTCTTTTTTGGGAAGTAATTGCCCATTTATCGGGGCATGCTTATGATGAAAAATAAGTGAACCATTTTAAATAACTCTTTAATAATTTTAATTCTTAAACTTATTAATCTATTTTTATAGATCTCAAATATTTACATGTTAGAATTAAATCAGGTTTTCCAGAATCCCACTATCAAGGAGTACAAAATGCGGGCAATATCTCTTTTTTTAATTCTCGTGTTAGCTCCCGTTTTTGCATTTGCTGAAACTCTTCAAACATTAGAGATTATTAATTCGAGCAATCTTGTTAATATAAATAAAAATTTTGTGACATCACCAGGTTCTTATAAATTAGATGAAGATGCTAATCCGATTGCTCTTTGTTATAATACAAAAATAAATGGGGTGCTTAAGCGTAGAAAGCTCGATTTTTCGTCGTCATCAATTCCTTATCCTTCAATTGATTGTACAGCAGCGGACACAGAAGATTCACTTGTCACGAGGCCTTTTGGTACATATACGGCCAACTATTTAGGTTGGGCCGTGACGGCGACACAGTACAAACAAAATCTCGCTTCTATTCGATCTGCGGCCAATCTCAAGTTTCAATATGTTGATGGTACGAGAGTGGATGGTTCAACAAAAAAAGTTACTCGCTGGGTTTTTAATTCAAATAAACTTCCTCCTTTTATTAAGAATGCGGATATACCAGGGGCCGGTTACGCTATTCATATTGGAAAAAATGTTTTGCAAAGTTTGCAGATTCCTTTTTTTTCAACAGGCAGTAGTGCGCTTCGCTTCTCTGCTAATCTCGATATTCCTACATATAAAATAGTGCGGAAACATTTAAATAAACTCCCGACATTTACAGAGGGGTTTCCTAGCATAACGGTGGGATTTGCTATAGGGATTTTTGCTAAGACAAAGGGCACTACGACGTATAGGAATGGAGTGAGGGCCATCGAATTTATGGTTGGCCTTCTTCCTGCGTCTCAAGAATATATAGGAAACGATACACGTAATATTTTTGTTGGCTCACTCATAAAGAACAACTCATTATGGAATACGGCCAAGCTTCCTAATTACTCTTTCAGCTTAAATAGCGTGGGCGACAGTAAAACCCTGAGTACTAACGGATATAAGACATATATGTTTGACATTACTCGCGAGAATTTAAGAGCGGCCCTTGTCGCAGCTAATGCCAAAATTACAGTAGAAGATGAGAAATTTGATACGGAAGTTGTTGGGGGCGTTGATCCACTTTCAAGGGCCCTTTTTAAAGGAATTACTTTGAGGTCAGAGAATCGTTTTATGTATGCAGGATCTGCTTTATTTGAATTGAAACTTGATTACATCAAAGTTGATAGAGTATTGCCGTAGATTTAATGTTGAATTTTTTTTATTTTTTAGGGGGCAGCATGGAAAAGATATTTTTTTTAAAAACTATCACTCTTTCCTTTTTTCTTTTAAATATTTCTTTCTCGCTTTTTTCGGCAACCATTATTGAAGAAAGAAAATTTATATTAGATTCTTCTACGGCGAGTAAATCTTCTTCTTGGCTTACTCCAGGAGGAAAGATTGATGACGCTCTGGGTTTTCGGCGTTTTGGTTTTTGGGGAAGAATTTTAAATCCTTGTCTCAGTAGCGACGGAAGTGAATCTAAGTTAAGTGGTAGTAATAAAAGTTTTAACAAAGATGGAGTCATTGTACGTTTTCCCCATTGCGATTTTAATACGGCCAATAATCCGAAGGGCCCTAGTTTTGAAAAAGAGGTGGTAGAAAATGGTGTTTTACAACATGTCATTCGAACTCATATAGGAAAAAGTGGCTCTGATACAAATAGTTTTATGACAAGTTTTGACTCTTCTGGGCAGGATGGAAGGGGCACGAATGCTTACATCCATGCCGGATACGCAGGATATTCTTTTCGTCTTTCAACAATAAAAATGAAGCCGTGGAGTGGGCGTACTGGCATCGGTGCGTTTCGCTCAAAACAGCGTGTTCGTCAATTTACATTGACCCAACCTCTCTATCAAAGTCTTCAACAAAATGCTCGTTTCGTGGTTGTTAATAAAAGTTGCTTGAGTGAAGTTCCCCAAAAAGTTTGTCGCGTAGAATTTCAAATGAAGGCCTTTTTAAAAGGAAAGTCTGTTCCCTCTAATCCTGCAATTCAAGAGACGCGTATTGGGTTTGATCCTGTCCAAGGGGGCTCACCTTATTTGGGAATGAATTTTAATACGACAGGTAAGCCTGTCAAATATGAAGATGCGATCCTTGGAATTTCTTGGGGACAACCGACACAAAATCGTGTTGGCTTTTCTAATAATCAGTGGTTCCAAATCCATATTTCATGGGATCAATTTCAAACTATTTTAGTGAAAATTGTTGAGAAAGGATTAAGAAAATATCCTTCGCTCTCCTTATCTCGGTCATCACTATTTGGAAACAAGTTTGCTGTTAAGTCTGAGTGGTATTTATGGAATGCAGGATATGGGCAAGAAAACATGAATGAGAAAGCGGATGAAGCTGGGACTTTAATTGAAGGGTCTTTTGAAAGGATTGAAGTCTTGGCGCTATAGTTATTAAATGGTTGAGTCTTTATCTTTTTAAAAACTAAAGTTTTTTCCTCGGAATTCCGAAAAATGGAAGGAGTGAATTCGTGAGGAGAAAATTTTATGGCATTTTATTTATTTTATTATAATAAGATCGTAAGAAATACTGCGCTTATTTCATCTTTATTTCTTACATCAAGCATTTTTGCCGTTTCACCTGATCCAACTTGTCCTGAAGGAAACTCTTCTAAATCGCCTTTGCAGAAATTATCAACAGATGTTGCTAAGGCCAGCTCAAAATTAAGCTCAGCAGAGAAATGCGTGGAGAAATTAACTCCAAGTGAAGTTCAAGAAATTCAAACAATAGATCAGGAGATTACTTCTTTAAATTCGAGTGATCCAAATCAATATCAAGAGAGTGTTCGCAAAATTATTCAAAAACATCAAAAAAAGATTTCGCCAGCAATAAGGCAGTATCTTTTGGCCAACAAGGCCGCACAAACAATACTTGAAATGCAAAAAGTAAAAAAAGAGCATCCGGAAATAAATAAGTCATTCAATCAGTACACAAATGCATTAAGTAAATTTGTCGATGAGATGAAAAAAAGTGGCTTTGATAAAGAAAAAATTAAGGCCGCAAAAAATAATTTTAAAAAAGAGCAAGATGAACTCTTGGAAGTCATCGATAAAGAAAATATTTCTTCTTCGGAATTTAAAAAAAATCTAAAAAAAGGTGTTTATCAAACGGCCCATGTTGCTTTTCAGGCACTAGGGGATGAACTTGAGCATTCAATGCGAAATACAGCACTGGCCCTTTTTGCTGTTGATTCTGTTCAGTATACTCTAGAACTTTTTGTCGCCCATGCCGGTGTCGGTTTTGCCAGTACATCTTTGGGTGCCAGCGTGATTGGGGGCGTTGGTGCAGGTGGTTTTATGGGGGCCCTTACAAATGTAAAAATACTGTCTCATGCTGCGGTTTCTTCAACGCCTGAGAGTAGCTTTTTTTGTCGTCTTGCTGAAGAGGTGCTTGCTGATCCTAAAGCGGCCCAAACAGCAGAACGTCAGGGGTGGCTTACTGGCGCCGCACTTGGGGGGGGGCTTGGAGTTCTTGGTAAATTTTCACAAACAAGTGCTGCTTTGGCCGGAATGGGTTCCACCGTTGCTTTTGCAGGGATGGGAGTTGCCTCAACATTAGAAGCAGGTTCAGATTGTGCAAAACTTATTTTGGAAAGTGAAAACCTTCCAAGCGTTTCAAAAGATGAGTGGAAAAAGGTTTGCACAGACACAGCGATTAATGGTCTAGCGACGGCCCTTAGTATTCCTGCTTTAAAAACGATGACAAAAAATATCACGGGCTCCGTGAATAAGAATCAACTTTTAAAAATGGGTGAAGTGATAAAAAATGGGATGAATAATTTAGTCGCTTTTGAAAAAAGTTTGGTGCAAAAAATAGCGACGCTTGCTTCACAATTAAATGGAGCAAATTCTCAAGTGACAGAAAAATTAACAAAGGGAATGAAAGCAGAGGCGATGAAACTTCCACCTGAGAAGCAACAAAAAATAATAGATCTTAGTCTTTTGGCCGCGAATGCAATGAAGTCTGGAATGTATGGAACGCCCAATGGGAAAGAACGTTTTATTGATATCGTGACTGGCATCGCTTCCAAATATAAAAATATTCATCTCGGGGGAAAAAATGGGGATGTTGTCTTGGATCGTTTGTTAAAATTAGAAAAGGCCAATCCAAACGCCAAGACTTCTGAGATCGTCGAAAAGTATTTAGATTTATATACGCCTCAAGGCATAGGTAAAATTGTAACTCGAAACTCGATGCAACCTCTGACCGATGCACAAACCTTGGCAAGAGCAAAAGATGTTTTAGGGCATGATTTATCACAAGCACAACAGGATGCGCTTCTTAAAGCACACCATCTTTTTGATTTGAAAACGGTCATAGGTAAAGACGGGAAAAATACTGCGGGGATTAACAATCTTACGGAAAAACAATTAGAAGAAGTGGCCCATGTTTTAAATCCTGCATTTAAAGATCCTCTCGAAGTTCGGGCCCTCGTTGAGTCTGGGACTTCTGGCAAATGGCTTGATAGTGTCATTGCTAAAGTGAGTAATAAAACCACCGAAAGAATAAAAGGCCCTCAGGAAATTAAAAAGTATAAAGACCTTGGTTACAGTGCCAAAAAATTGAGAGATATGGGAGCGAGCGTGAAGGATCTTTATGAGGCAGACTTCTTTTCCTCAAAGAAGGATTTAGAGGCCATTATCAAATTAAAAGATGTGGCCCCTCGCGCTGGAAAGTCCTGGGATGGTGATCGCATGCTTGGTGTCTATATCTTAAAAAAATTAGGGTATACGGCGAAGGAATTAAAAGATGTAGGGATCGATGCGTACCAACTTCAACTTGCAGATTATGATGTTAAAAATGAGATTAATCCGATTTTTTCACTGAAAGAACTTAGGAAACAAACAAAATTATCGGCCGAAAATTATAAGGAGCTTGGTTATAGTGCAAAAGAACTGAGAAAAACTGGTTTTAGTATGAATGATCTTTATAAGGCAGGTTTCTTTTCTTCACGTCAAGATTTAGAAGCTCTTGTTCGATTAAAAGACGTGGCCCCTCGTGCAGCAATGGCCTCAGATAATCAAGATTTTCTCGGTGTCTTTGTCTTAAAAAAATTAGGATATACAGCGAAAGAATTAAAAGATGTAGGGATCGATGCGTACCAACTTCAACTTGCAGATTATGATGTTAAAAATGAGATTAATCCGATTTTTACTCTTAAAGAATTAAAAAAACAAACTTTTTTAAGTGTACTAGATTATAAATATCTTGGTTATAGTGCAAAAGAATTAAAAGGTGTTAGTGTTGGTATTAATGCTCTTTATGACGCCGGTTATATTAAGTCACGACAAGATTTAGAAGCTCTGGCGAGCTTAAAAGAGGTAGCCCCTCAGCGTGGAGATAAGGCCGGTATCGTTGGTGTCTATATCTTAAAAAATTTGGGATATACGGCGAAAGAGTTAAAGGATGTGGGTATTAATGCTTACCAACTTCAACTGGCAGGCTTTGATTCTAAAAATGATCTTAAGCCGATTTTCACTCTTAAAGAATTAAAAAAACAAACTTTTTTAAAAGTCAGAGATTTATTAAAGATGGGATTTACAGTCGAAGAAATAAAAGCCGCTGGTTATACCAAAGAAGAAATTGCCCTCGGCTTACGGAAACCTGATCCAGAAGAAGAAAAATGGGAAGCGGACAAGAAAAGAGATTACAAAAATGCCTGGCACTAAGAGGAGAAATTTATGAGAACTATTTTTTTAGCATCTTTACTTTTTATGCAACAAGCGTTTGCATTTACGCCTCAAACATCAAATGAGAACGTCGTTCTTAAAAAAAGTGTTCAAAAGGCGATAGGTGGACTTAAAGAAGTGAAGAGCTCTGGCTCTCCTAAAAAAGATTGTCCCGAGGCAAAGCCTGCTCCTTCTGCCGCGAAATCAACGGAGGCGCTTCCCACTTTATCTTCTGCTGTTTCTAAAATTGTCAGTGAGTTTAAATGTGATTTTGGAGTGAGTGTTGAAGCTTGCCTAAAACTAATTAAAAATAAACTTTCTCCTGCACAGTTTAAAGAACTTCAAAATTATTCAAGAGCTTATTTAAAAACGCTTCCAAAAGAGTCGATAGAGAAATTACAGAAAATAAAGCTTTCAACAAAATATGGCGATGCGATTAATCAATCAGCATTTCTTACGAGCTCTTCGTCCAGTTTAGAAGCTGTTGTCCTTGTTGGAGTAACCTTTGTGTTGTTTTTAGCCATCACTCCTCTTAATCCAGCAGTTTGTCGTATGGGAGAAAATCGTGATCAGTGCCCTACTTGGGATGATTCTTCTATTGATCGCGAGAGAGCAGAGCAGGCCCAAAGTAATGTAACTCATAGGCGTGAACAGGATCAAGTCGATCGAGAGGCAGGGTTCACTCCGGGAGATGCTGTCATAAAAGATTTTAATGGAGCTTGTCATCGTGCCAGTGGTTACGCAATCATTGCGGACAGACATTGCGGTGGAATAGATTATGATCACACAAATACTCCTTTGCCTGATCAAGACCCATCGATTAGTCCAGCTTCTGATGAAGAGCTATGTAAACATTTCTGTTGGACTGGTAACGATTCATCGATAAAAGCATGTAAGAAGGAATGTACAAAGAAGTTTAATCCTTCTCATTAATAATGAGACAAAAAAACAAGGGCCGTTGAGGCCCTTGGATCAAAAAAAATTCTTATTGTATTTCGCAGGAAACGTCTACGCTTGCAATAGAAATCGGCATCGTTTTATAAGTTCCATCTTCTATTCGAGGTTTTTGTGTTTTTGAATCTATTGAGAAGGGAACATTTGTTTCAACGGTCTTAGTTTCATGGGCGTCTAAAGTAACATTGGAATCGTTAACTCCATTTAACTTAATTAAAACTTCTGAATTACCATAAAGCAAATCATTCCAACTTATGACACAATTTTGATTTGTAGATGAATTATTAGTGATTTTGATTGTTGCAAAAGCTTGATTCGATCGAACATCGTGGGTGAGATTTGCCGTAGCATTTAATTTTAAAAATTTCGCACCTTTGACCGTTACATCAAGAAGAGCGTAGAACTTAGTTCCAGTTGGCCACAAAAGATCTGAACTTGTAACGAGAAGATCACCATTTTCTAAAACTTGGTGATTATTCTGTGGAGCCGTTGGATAAGCGAAGGCCAAAGTCATAGAGAGAAAAGTTGATGATACAAGTAAAAATTTAACTAATGTTGATTTCATGTAAAGTTCTCCATTGAAAATGATGAGATTGGCGTTATTTGTATTTTTAAAATAATTGATGAAATATTCTTTTACAAGCTGAGTATAATCATTACAAATAAAAATCAGGGATGCTACCAAAGGTAGGCACTCTGTTTTTAACTATAAATTTCTATTTTGTTTTTTTTATTTTACCTCCGCAAGATTACTTGTTTTTTTTACTCGAAAAAACATATTTTTTAGAAGTTAAGCTGTTTTAAGTATTTGAAATCGCTTTTGTGTTTCAAGGTAGAGTGAAAGACTCTACCATCAAAAGTTTTTTAAAGTTTTTTCAAGAAAATGTCGAAACTAATTTGGGAGTAATTTAATCGGGAGAAAATGTTATGTCGCTAGATTTCTTTTGCAAGAAAAGCATAATGCAAAACATTGCTCTTTTTTCATCATTATTACTTACCTCGAATACTTGGGCAATCGCCCCTGAGCCAGCTTGCGAGGAAAAATCAACTCCGCACTCCCTTCGAGAATTATCAAGAGATGTTTCGAAGGTGACTTCTAAAATGCCTTCTGCTGAACGATGTGTTGAAAATCTTAATCCTGAAGATAAAATTCAAATTCAAAAGATTGATCAGGAAATCAAATTACTAAGTTCAAACGATCCTGAAAGTTATGAGGAAAAAATTAAAAGTATTGTTAGTAAGTACGAAAAAAAGATTTCTCCTTCTGTCTTAAAATATCTTCTTGCCAATAAGTCGGCACAAACGATTTTACAAATGAGAAACTTAAAAAAGGAACATCCTCTTTTAAATGATTCTTTAAAAAAATATACAGAAGCTTTAACAAAATACACTCAAGAATTTAAAAAGAATGGATTTGATAAAGAAAAAATAAAACTCGCCAAAAGTAATTTTAAAAAAGAACAAGAGAAACTCATTGAAAATATCGACAATGAAAAACTTGCTTCTCCTGAATTTGAAAAAAATTTGAAGAAAGGTGTTTATCAAATGGCCCACGTTGCTTTTGAATCTTTAGGTGAAGATTTAAAAGATACAATGAAAAATGATGCCCTTGCCTTGTTTGCCGTTAACTCTATTCAATACACCCTTGAGCTTTTTGTCGCCTATGCTGGAGCGACATTAGCCGCCGTTCCGGTTGTTGGAAAGGCCGTTGTTGGCGGAGCTGCTGGTGGTGGTTTTATGGGAGCTCTTTCTAATGTAAAAATTCTTGCTCATGCAGGAGTTTCTTCGACACCTGATACTAACTTTTTTTGTCGTCTTGCTGAAGAGGTGCTCGCAGATCCAAAGGCAAGTCAAAATGCTCACTTTCAAGGGGCACTTATGGGTGCTGCTGCTGGAGGAGGACTTGATGTTTTAGGACGGTTTGCCCCTGGTGCTGCAGCTTTAGCTGGAGCAGGAATGACAATTGGCTTTACAGGTATGGGAGTTGTCGCAACGGCGAATGCGAGTACCGAATGTGCTAAGTTAATTTTTAATAATGATAAAGCGAGCGGAGTTTCAAATGATGAGTGGAAAAAAGTTTGCACTGACGCCGCTATTGATGGAATTGCAACAGCATTTAGTTATCCAGCTTTAAGGGGGCTTACAAAAAACATTGCAGGAAAGGTCAGTAAAGCTAAACTTCAAGAACTTGGTAAAGCACTTCGAAAGGGAATAAAATCAAATCCACTATTGCTCAAAAAAATAAATGATATTTCACAAATTTTTATGACTGCAAGTAAGGTTGGCCAGTATGGAACGCCAAATGGACAAGAACGTTTAAAAGAAATTTTGACTGGGATTGTGGAAAAAAACCCTAGAATGAATTTGGGCGGCAAAAATGCTCAGGCTTTCGTCGATAATTTAGTCAAATTAGAACAGAAAAATCCCGGAGCGACACCTGCTCAAATTGCCGAAAAATATCTTGATCTTTATACACCTCAAGGGGTTCGTAAAATAGTGATAAGCGCTGGTGGTAAAGCGCTTACCGATCCTCAGACATTAGTGAGAGCGCAAGATGTTTTAGGACGTAATTTAACGGACATGGAAGAGGCTGCCTTATTAAAAGCGCACCATCTTTTTGATTCAAAATCCGCGCTAGGTAAAGATGGAATTCACCCTGCAGGGGTAAATAATCTTACGCCGGCACAACTTGCTCAGGTTGATAAGGAGTTAAGTCTTGCAATTACAAATCCTCAAGAAAGAAGAGCGCTTATTCAATCGGGAACGGCAGGGCTATTTGATGATATTCTTTCAACAGCGATTGATAGCGCTATTGATAACGTTACTGGGACGAATTGGGCGAGTGAGCGTAATAGTTATGAAGAGACTAAAGATATTCTCAATGGAGATTTATGGGGGGCGGCCAGTCATGAGATTATCGGAGCGGCTTTGAGTAATTCATCACGCAGCGGGCGTAGCAGTAGTAGCAGTCGTGGCAGTAGTAGCAGTCGTGGCAGTCGTGGCAGTAGTTGGGGTAGTAGTAGCTCTTCTTCAGATTCAGACTGGTCGTCGAGCTCAAATAGCTATCGCGCACCAAACATGAATTACAACGAAGTAGAGGGAGCAATTTCACCAGCTCAGGCCGTTAGAGAAGCCCGAAGTAGGCAAACGCAAGCTCGAATACTTGATCTTGATAGAGTTGGGCCAGATGATTATAGCGCTCCTGCGCCAGAAACACAGAGTTCTCAATATTCACAACCAGTACAATCAACAAGAAATAGTGATCGTCTCTTCGAGCCACCTTCGCTTAAATTATCAAGAGAGCAGATTCAAGGTCAGGGCAGTTCTCAAGAAAGAATGCCTCAATACGGTGCTCGTAAGGAGCGTTCTCATTCTGTGTTCTCAAATGCCAAGAAGGTACTCAATAATTCACAAAATCAGAGAGCAATAGATAAGCATCTTGAGTTCGAACGTGTTTCAGAATCAACATTTCCAGATTATTTTCATGAACTCGTTTACAACCTAACCTTCAAAACAAAGGATAACAAATTTTATGTTGGAGAGGTTGTTAAGACAAATAAAGTGAATGGACAAGTAAAGAGCGTTGAGTTGTTACAGGCCGGAGGAGACTATATTACAATACCTGTGTCGAATATCGAAAAATATTCTACTTCTTCGGACGTAGGATTTGCATTATTAAATCGTGCTGGAAGATATGACTACACGGGAGTTCTTAATGATTTAATTGGTTCAGCTGAAGGCTGGACCGTTAACGGTTTTAAAAAAACTCGGAGAAATTCTAATTCATACCCAAATTCTCCTCAAACAGTAGAAGGCAATCCCACAAATGTTCGTGAAAGTAACAAAAGTATTACAAGTATTCCCTCTACATTTCAACAAATGAAACCTAGTGAGAAAATCAGCTATGCAGAAAAAAGCATTCTTAATAAGACGCTTACGGATACACAAAAAGCAGTTCTAAGAGAAGTGATGTTCAGTGATTCTGCAGGGAAAAAAGATACTCTGAAAAATGCGGGATTTAGTGACGAACAAGTGAGCAAGCTTTTTGAGAGTGGTTTTTTAAGACAAGGGGGAAGCCGACCAAAAGTGATTCTTCCATCTTCATTCCAACAAATGAAACCTAGTGAGAAAATTAGCTATGCAGAAAAAAGTATTCTTAATAAGACGCTTACGGACACACAAAAATCAGTTCTAAGAGAAGTGATGTTCAGTGATTCTGCAGGAAAAAAAGATATACTAAAAAATGCGGGATTTAGTGAAGAACAAATTCGGCAATTGTTTGAAAGTGGTTATTTGAAATAACGCTAGAAGGGAACAAGAGTCGCTTCTGTAATTTTAAAACGGGAAACAAAATGAATCACAAAAAACTTTCTTCTTTTATCTCAAGCTTATCTTTAATTGGGCTAGTGACTTCATGTGGAGGACTTCCTATGAAGCATAAAGAAAAGCGTAACATCGCTAACCTTGGCCTTTGGCCCAAAATGGAGAGTCCTTTAAAAATTGATCCTAAAATGGAGTCAGAGATTGAATCTCTTTTAAGCAAAATGACTTTGGAGGAAAAAATAGGACAGATGACTCAAGCTGAAATAAAACATGTTTCTCCCGAAGAGATTACTCGTTATCATTTAGGTTCGATTTTAAATGGAGGAGAGTCATGGCCGCAAAATAAAAAAGAATCAAGTGTTTCTGAATGGCTTGATTATGCGACAGTTCTTTACAATGCCTCTATCGATAAATCTCAGGGTGGGCAAGGTATTCCTCTTCTTTGGGGAAAAGATGCTGTTCATGGAAATAGTAATCTTAAAGGAGCAACAATTTATCCTCACAATATAGGTCTTGGCGCGACTAGAAACCCAGAACTTATAAAAAAAATTGGAGAGGCCACCGCAAAAGAAGTTGCTGTAACAGGCATTGATTGGACTTTTGCGCCAACAGTTGCTGTTGTTCGTGATGATCGCTGGGGACGAAGTTACGAAGGGTATTCTGAAGATCCTGAAATTGTCAAAAAATATGCAGAAGCAATGGTGGAAGGCCTGCAGGGAAAAGTAAACACTAAAGAATTTCTTTCAGACGCACATATCATTGCGACAGCGAAACATTTTATTGGTGATGGTGGAACTTTTGATGGGATTAATACGGGAGATAATAGGGCTTCAGAAGAGGAGCTTTATTCGATTCATGCTCAAGGCTATGTCCAGGCTTTAAAGGCCGGGGTTCAAACAGTTATGGCCTCCTACAATTCTTGGCAAGGCGAAAAAATGCATGGCCAAGAATATCTTCTCACTGACATATTAAAAAATCAGATGGGGTTTGACGGTTTTGTTATTAGTGATTGGAATGGAATTGGCGAAGTAAAAGGCTGTACGAATGATCATTGTCCTCAAGCGATTAATGCGGGTGTCGACATGATTATGGTTCCACAAGATTGGAAAAAATTTATTTCAAATACTGTCCAAGATGTAAAAGATGGGCATATTTCAGAAAATAGAATTAATGATGCTGTCAGAAGAATTTTACGCGTAAAAATGCGCACGGGATTTATGAATACTCCTCCCAATAAGCGCTTACTTGCAAATAAGAGTTCCTTAGTGGGGTCCAATGAGCATAGGGAACTTGCTAGACAAGCTGTACGGGAATCCTTAGTTCTTCTTAAAAATAAAAATAATATTTTGCCCCTTGATCCCAAGAAAAAAATTCTTCTCATTGGCGATGGTGGATATAACATTTCTAAACAATGTGGAGGATGGTCTGTAAACTGGCAGGGGACTGAGCTTACGAATGCTGATTTTCCTGGGGCGACTGCTATCTATAAAGGTATTGAAAATGAAGTGAAGGATGCGGGGGGAGAAATTGTTAAAAGTCTTGATGGAAGTTTTGACGGAGCATTTGATGTGGCCATTTTTGTCTATGGAGAAAATCCTTATGCTGAATCAAAAGGTGATATTAAAAATTTAGAATATCAATTCGAGAGTAAAGCTGATCTTAAAATTTTAAAGCAACTTAAAGAAAAAGGGATTCCTGTTATTTCAATTTTTTTAAGTGGCCGCCCTTTATGGGTTAACAAGGAATTAAATTCCTCAGATGCTTTTATTGCCGCTTGGTTACCAGGAACGGAAGGGGAAGGTGTCTCGGATGTTATTTTTAAAAATAAAAATGGGAAAATTAAAAATGATTTCAAAGGCAAACTTTCTTTTTCCTGGCCTAAAAATAGCAATCAAACGGCCTTAAATCGATTTGATCTTAACTATGATCCGTTATTTTCTTATGGATTTGGATTAAGCTATGCGGATAAAGATAATTTATCAGAGGCTTCTCAAGCTGCACGATAGAATTATAGTACTGATTATGAAGATGGCTAATGAAGTTTAGAAAATGAATAACTACCCTCTTCCTGCATAACAGGGAGAGGGGGCTCATCTTCTTACAAAATCCATACCCGACTTTTCTGGACAGTTTTATTGTGAGCATGCCCTCGTCAAATTTGCCGACATTGCCATTTCTCCCCAAGTTTTGCATAATTTTATTTGTCATAAAATATGAGGAGGCATAATGAGGCTTTTTTCGATTTACTTCTTTTTAATTTCCCCCCTGTTGTTTATCCCTTTAATCACATATGCCGAAAACCCCGAACCAACTTTTTCTCCTAAGCAGAATGAAACTTCTGTTTCAACAAAACTAAAACGAGTCAGAGTGAAATTTTCACAGAACATCAGTAAGGATTCTCTTTGGATTAACGGTGATTGCGATACGCGTTTCTGTGCTAAGGCAGCAACTTTTCCAGACTCAAAATCTCTTGTCCTTCTTTTTCCCAAGGGATTGAAAAAAAATAAGACCTATACGATTTGGATCAACTCTAAGGGGGGAAATCAATTTCCTCCAATTAAATGGGTATTTTCAACAAATGCTAAAATAGTCGATGATGTAAAAGCAGAGTTTTCTCTTAAAAATGAACAATTAAATGTCGATCCTTCTTTAAAAGAAATCTCGGTATCATTTGATACAGCAATGAACACACAATTAACTCCTCTCTTTACTAACTGCCCTAAAAATGAATGCATGAAGAACGCTCATTGGCTAAATCCCAAGCTTCTTAAAATCTCGTTTCCAAATGGACTTCAAAAAAATTATACTTATAATTTAAGATTTGGTTTTCCTCCTTTTGATTTTCTTAGGACAGCGACTGGGGAATATGTCAAACAAGAGTTTTTAACTTTCTCAACAAGTCCTGCTTCACAAACTAAACCAACGATAAAATCTTTTTTTCCCATTCAAGGCGGAGCCCTTTCTTTAAAAGAAAAACGTCATCCTACAGTAACCTTCGATCAGGATATGAATGTATCTGCGATAGTTATAACAGGAGTATGTGGAAAAACTCCATGCTACAAGCTCGCAAAATGGATTGATTCACGAACTTTAAGCATTATGACTTCTTACAAAGGCGATTACGATATTAATATAGGTTCCCCTGAGATGGGAGGAATTTGGAGTGCTAATGGTGGTGAACTAGAAGCACAGAACTGGAAGTTCAAACAGGAGTGAGGTCCTTTATGAAAAAGCTATTTAATTTTGTCGGGCTATTTTCTGCATTCTCTTTGTCATTTGTTCGTGGAGCATTCGGATTTGTTGATGCCAATATTAACTGCCCTCAAAAACCAGACGATCCTACTGCTCATGAAAAACTCGCTCATGACGCCGAAAATGTAATCGGTGTTATTAGTTTGCAAAATAAACCAGAGCAAGGGAAGTCACCCTTTGAACTTTCTTCTACTAAAGAAGGGACGCAGGTGGCGTGGTGTTTTATTGATGCGCTATGCTACCTAGGGCGCAGTTGTGATTGTGATTGTAATTCTAGTTGTGATTGTAATTCTTCCCGTTGTCAATGCCAATCTAATTGCCAATGTGATTGCCAGAGTTATTCTGAGTATAGTAAAGAAAAGGCACGCCTAGAAGAAATTTTTGATAGCTTTGAAGACCGTGCAACTACGGACGCCGTGGTAGCAATGAGCGACTATGTCGACATGGGTGATGTTACTAAGTGCGAGAGCGATAATACTGAGGGTGCTTACAATTGGCATAATTCCAAAAGAGTAGCGAAAAATATTATTAGATGCATGAGGGGAGTCTTCATGAAATGCATGAGTGAATCCTTCGAGCAAAAACAAGGGGCAGTAGATCGAGACAAGCAATCGCAGCAAGACAAACAAGAGCAGCAAGATGTAAACAGGGCTCCGGACGGCTTAGATGAGGTGCTATCAGATTATAAAAAAATGATTAACAAGAGTTCTGAGCAAGCGAAGACAAAAGAAGATCAAAAAAAAGAGGCAACAAAAAAGAAGCACGATGAAAAGCTAAAAAAATTACAAAAAGAGGCAAAAGATCACGGCTATGACGATGTTGGTGAGTACTTAAAGCACCGTGCTTTAGATGAGTAAAAAGAGTCCAAAATTGAGCATTGATGAAGGAAAATAAAGCGCATTAAAAAACAAAATAGAGAGTTTGAAAATGTACAAAACACTTTCCGCCCCACTTCGCATGGTCGTAGAGCTAACGAGTTCTTGTAACAATAATTGTATGCATTGCTATAATTATTGGAGACATGAAGATGAACATAAATCTTCTGATGATCATTTGAGTTTAGAGAAAGCTCAAAAATTAATGGAGATCATTAAAGAACATCGTGTTCCCTGCTTAACTCTTACGGGTGGGGAACCTTTTTTAAATAAGGAAGTTCTTTTTTACATTTTAGATTTTGCGAGTAAAAATAATATTTCCTATGGTATCAATTCAAACCTGACCTACTTACCAGACGATGCCCTTGAGATGCTTGAAAAGTATGGCGCGGGCGTGATGACTTCACTTCTTTCCTTTGACAAAGAAACGCATGATAAAATTGTGGGAAGAGCTGGTGCCTTTGATCGCACGATTGCCAATATTAAAAAGCTTCGTGCGAGGGGGCTTGGCGTTTCCCTTAACATGGTTACGAGCAAAGAGAATATTTCTCATGTGCTTAAAACCGGAGAATTCGTCAAAAAAGAATTGGGAATTAAATCTTTTACAGCATCAAAAATGTGCGTTCCTATTACGGCAAGTGTGGAGTTTGCGCTGGCGAATGAGGTGACGAAACAAGAAGTTCTTCAAAGTCTTGATGCTCTTGTAGAGTTAAAACAAAAATATCAGATGAATGTAGGCAATCAGCATTGTTACCCTGATTGCTTCATTCAAGATTTAACAAAGTATGCAGATTTAAATCTTAGGCGTTGTGGTTCTGGAGTTTCACACTGTGCCGTTGGTGCCAATGGTGATGTAAGATCATGCGCTTTGACAGATAAAACCTATGGAAATATTTTTAGCGAATCCTTAAAAGATATTTGGTTAAAGATGACGGAGTGGCGTGACGGTTCTTTGATTCCTTCTGGGTGTAAAGAATGTCCTTCTCTTTATCATTGCACAGGTGGTTGTCGCGCTTCTGCTTTGTCTGCAAATAAATCAATGGCGGGGATGGACCCTTTAGCAACTCCTTTGGAACGTGATCAAATCAAACATGTTTCTTGTTATTGCGGTAAAAAATTATTTAACCCAGATCAAAATTATGAATTACCGAAATTAATGAGTAGAGCTGAAACATTTGGTTATGTGGTTGCTCCGTTACCAGTTCCTTACGCTGATCTCGTGGTGACGAAAGGGGCGTGGAAACTTCTTGAGAAAATTCAAGGCACGGCCTTTGTTCCAAGTGAGCTTGTCGAAAAAGAAAAACTACCGAGAGATAATGTTTATTCGGTTTTAAGCGCTCTTTACATGCAGGGGATTATGTATCCGGCGGAAAAGCTTAACTCGCTATAAAAGCTTTGAACAATTCGAACCTCAATTAAGAAGGCAAAATCCACAACTAAAAATGGAATCCAGGTTAAGGCAATAACAACATGGCTTGAAAAATTTCCATTCTAAGTCTTTCCATTGAGGGGCAGTAGTCTAAAGCGATATAATTTTAAGAAAAATTCTTGAGACATATAATTGATCAGAATCTAGACGGCCTTTACAATTTTAGACATTTAGTGAAAAAAAAATAACTCCAACTCATTAAATAAACAGGAAAAGCTTATTTGGCATGATCGTTGCTCCTTATTCAAGCACTAGGTAACAAGGAGCATTTTATGAAACTCAAATTTTTAATGACAACAATTATGTTCATTGTGTCTTCGCTTACTCCCCTCTACGCAGGAGCAGGAAAGCAGTTCCTTGTATCGATTGGTGATTTAAAAGAGAACCAATCAATGACATGGAAAAAACGAACCTGTGATCAAATTTATAATCTCGCCAATCGTGTGATTGATGGTGGCGCGAATGTGACTTGTCGAACATTTGATACAGATTCATTTGCGGCCACTGGTGTGAGTGATGCTTCTACAACCTACGATTATCATCTTCGCATTTTAAGAACTTCTAAAAATGAAATCGACGCTGACGTTGTTAAATTAAGAAGAGTTCACGATTCAGATTTTACTGGTGTAGGTTGGAAATTTAAAGATGGTACCACTTCTAAAATTTCAAAAGAATCAGCAATGGCCAAGGCCTTAGGAAACTTTTTTTACTATGCCGATCATGAGACTGCATTTAAGGCAGGCTTACTTGTCAATGGTGCTGCTGAATCCAATGAGTTTGCTTATGATCAGAAAAAAGGAAAGTTCATTGATAAAATTACGGGAAGCCCGATGTCAATTGATGCTGCTTTCACTCGTTTTGAAAGTGAATCACCAAGAAAGAAAAATTATCTCAGAACTGGAATTCAAATAGGGGTGATTCTTTCTGCTGGTCTTGCAGGATATTATGCGGCCCTTGAATTAAGTCGAGTTGATTTTGATTATAGTTTAAGTGGGAAATTAAGTGCCTTAGGAAATGGATCAGCATTTGCCTTTGATGATAATGCAAAGACTGCAAACTATGGACATGAATTTGCGGGTGTGCTGTATGCGCAAGCAGCAAGGGCCAATGGATTTAATACGCTTGAATCATTTTTAATTGCTTTTGCTTCATCTACAGTTTGGGAACTTACTGAGTATCGTGAGGTTTTTGCAATAAACGATCAAATCCTAACTCCACTTGGTGGCTATTTGATTGGTGAATCAAGTTATCAATTGGCCTGTTCGCTCTTACAAAAAAATTCGACTGCGGCAAAAGTTTTAGCTTACGCTTTGAATCCTGCTCTTGCGGCGAACCATGGAATAGATACACTTAAAGGAAAAGATAAATATGCTTCGCAACTTGATTGTAAAAAGGAGCGTTGGTCAGATATTTCTGTGATGCTCGGACTTGAAGTTGGGCAGAAAGCTTATGATCCTAAAACAAATGTAAACGCTTTTGCAGGAATTGATGCGACTGTTATTAATGTTGAGAATTATGAAGAGGCAGGCAAAACTAGAAAGCTTCTTTACGATACAGCAATGACAAAAACGCAACTTGAAGTGAACAGTAATGATGGGGCGATGGATTTACGTTTGATTGCTCAAGTTGTGCACGCTGCTTATTTTCAAAAAAATATTTCAACAGATGAAAATGGACAGAAGCTTGGTTACGCAGTTCAGATTGGTCTTGGATCGGCCTCTAGTTGGAGTGATCGTGGGACAACTGAATTAAAAAGTAAGGCCAATGAAGATTTTTATGGAACAGTTAGTATTTTAGGAGCGACAGCTCACGCAGATCTTTTTTATAAGGGGTATCGAGTTTCTGCTGATCTTGCTTTTTATGGGGATTTCACAATGGTTAAGTCCTATGCGCTTAGTAAATATGATGCTGCCAATCCTGGAGCGGTTGATGGCCTTTCTTCAGTGATGCAGATGCATGGTTATTATTGGGGATTAGGAACTTCGACGATCGCTTCTGTGTCCGTACAAAAAGGAAAATGGGAAGTTGGTTACAATGTTCAATACTCTGATTCAAGCTCACTTGATTGGAGATTACGTCACGAAGAAAATATTACGAACCACACTGAATTTAAAGATTCAATGTTCGTAAACAGGGCCTATGTAAGTTACGCCATTACAAAAAATTTGAAAATTAAATTGATGGAAGAAATAATTACGAGATCTGGCGCCGCTAGTGATGGGACTGAAAAAGAGGGTACTGAATATAGGACGATGGGACTTTTAGAGTATCAGTTTTAGTTCACTGAATTTATCATTTGTATTCTGAGTGCCTCCTGCCTATGAAAATAGCAGGAGGCATTTTTGTACTTTTAATAAAAATATTTAAAAACTGTATATTGCATATCCGTGAGTGTTTTTATTAATGGGCCATTTTGTTCTCTAAATTGTTCCACACATTTTTGATATTTTTTATCAGTGGCCATTCGGATTAAATTCGCATTATTAGATTCTATTGATGTTTTAAGTTGTAACGCAAGTTCGGGACTGCTGGGGATATAAACTCCACCTTCGATATTATGATAATCAGAGCGAGGATCTAAGTTGTTACTTCCAATCCAGACAGTATCGTCATCAATAACCATTGCCTTGGAATGAACACTCCATTTTGTACCGCTCCCTCGTGGGGCCCAGTCAATTTGTTCTCCTTTGGGTGTTTTCCCATTATAGCCATAAACTTGGAAATTATTATCGCTAGCATCGTCCCAATTGTAGGCAGCTTCGTGACTTAAGACAAGAACCCCCTCCGAGTCGCCATCGTCGCTTTCTTGGCTGTTTGTTATTATTTTTACTTTTACTTTATTCTTTTTTAATGTCTTTAAAGCATCCTTAGTTGCCCCTGTGGGGATAAAATATTCATTTTCAATAAGAACATTTTTTTTGGCCTGTTTCATCTTTTGCATAAGGGCAGGAACGAATGTGCTATTTTTCATTTTTGTTCCTGGGGTATCTAGACCAATAGACAGCTGACGTACAGTCACAGGAGGTTGGCGCTTATTATGTTTCTCAACTTCTTTTGGGATAATATTTATTTCGTCGGGGAGTTTATCTTTAGGTATCATGCATCCAGGATAATATTCGTAGCCTTTGCCAGGGCCAGAGGCTTCCTCCTCTTTTGCTGAGTATTGTCTGTTCAGATCTGCCAACGATGTATAGTTTTTTGAAGGAGTTTTTTTTGCGTATTCAGCATTTAGTTTTGAAGGGGCCACGGTAAGATTACTGTCCCAAGCGCTTTTAAAGCTATCTCCTGCTGATTTCGCGGCATCACCTTTTACCCAAATCGCCTTATCTATCCGATTAATATTTTGGGCCACGCCAAAATAGTCATCGTAGAGGTTTGTCCCGCCTATAATAAATTCTTTATCGTCTATTACTATTTGTTTGCGATGATCTCTTTGACTTGCAGTGAGGTAGCTTCCTCCAAGATGTTTATCTGCAACGGGGTTAAAAATTCTAAGTTCAATACCATTTTTTTCAAATTCCTTTGCGAACCATTTAATGGAAAATGGTGGGCCTTTACTTATGAGATAGTGATCAACGAGTAAATTCACCTTTATTGGATGGCCACTTTTTTTAGATTCTTCTATCTTTTTGTATAATTTTTGAAGAATGAGTTGTCCTGCATCTCCACAAAACTCTACGGCCCAAAATTCAAGATCAATGCTCTCTTTTGCATTGTCAATCATCTCCATGATCTTTCCAAGCAAGGGGCCACCGCTGTCAAACAATTGTACTGTATGGGTAGAGGTATATGTTTTAAAATTTGAAAAATCCGCGTCCATATTATCCTCTGCCTGAATTTGTGAAGAGCTCATAAATGCAATGAGTAGAGCAGAAATAAATATGGATTTGTTTTTTGATATCACTCAAAACTCCTTGACCCGAATGATTGGCGCGATTAAGGAGATTTTAACTTGAATTGTGGATAAAAGCGTATAGGTAATTTCTTCTCTTTAGAAAGGCTAAGAAAGACTAGGAAAAATATGCATAATTGTTAATGTTATTTTTAGAGGTTAAAATTTAAAATGAGAAATACTCTTAAGTTTCTATGTAATTTCTCAGAAGGGTTTATATGTTCAGTCGTCAAAATAGAAAAGTCTTGATTCTTTTTATCGGTTTTATCTTTTCAAGTTTTCTTTTTGCAAAGGATGAATCGCTCAAAAAAGCTGTGCAATTAGTTCAAGAAGGATTAGAGAAGTCGAAGGGAACTGGAGTACAAAATCCTGACTGCGAATTAAAAAATCCCTCGGAAGAAAATCATCAAATAGTATTATCTGCAAGTTCTGCAACTCCGACAAAATCGCTTGGTGATTATAAGTGTGCTGGCAATCTAACACCAGAAGAATGCCGTATTGCTTATGTTAAACAGCTTACACCGAAGCAGTTAGAACAGATGAGAATTAAACTGGATGAAATGTCGTTTTCTAAAAAAAATCTTTCAAATTGGAAACTTGTTTGGAATGAAGAATTTGATGTTCCTGGACTCCCGGATCAAAAAAACTGGAGCTATGATACTAGTCGTAACAAGCAAGGATGGTATAATAATGAAAAGCAGTATTACTCAGCAAATCGTCTCGAAAATGCCGAAGTTAAAGATGGTAAACTTGTAATAACCGCAAGAAAAGAGGCCTTAAGTTCTGCTGAAGATTGGGGAGGGCAGCAATATACTTCAGCGCGATTACTTACTGATAAAAAGGCCCAATGGACTTATGGTTTTTTTGAAGTTCGGGCAAAAATTCCTTGTGGCCTTGGAACATGGCCTGCGATTTGGATGCTTGGTTCAGGTGATAAGCCGTGGCCCACCCTAGGAGAAATCGACATTATGGAACATGTAGGTCGTGCAAAAGGAAATATTTACGGAACTCTTCATAGTAAGGCCCATAATAGTGGTGGTGCAAAATCGAAAAAGGTACTCATTGGAGATGTCTGTGAAAATTTTCATAATTACCAAGTGCTCTGGACACCAGATAAAATGACCTTTGGTGTAGATGATATTAAATATCATGAATACGCTAATCCAAAAACGGGTGATTTGGAGTGGCCTTTTCATACTCCACAATATCTTATTTTAAATATTGCGGTTGGGGGCGATTTTGCTGGAAAGAAGATTGATGATTCAGTTTTTCCAGCAAAAATGGAAATTGAATACATCCACGTTTACCAGACAGATGATAAAGGAAATACTAAAAGCAATTTTAAAAAAAATAGTCAGACTGGAAAACCTAAAAATCCTTAAGCTCCTGATTTTTTATTAGGGGCAGGTCTTGCCTACTTCATAGTTTCCCCTCCTTTCTTATAAAATAGAAAGGAGGGAGGGACATGAGATATTTCAAAATCAACACCATTATTTTATTGATTGTCCTTTTCGGAATTTTTGAAATCACCCCGATTGAAGCGAAAACAAAAAATCTAACTGTCATTAAAGATTCGTCCATTTTAAGTAAAAGTAATTTTATTCAAAAAATGCGAGAGCATATTAAGCGTGTTGAGCGTTTTGGTCTGGAAATATTAAAAGAACTCAAGGCGAGATATCCCTCTGAATATTTAGCGATCAGCGAAGATGATGTTCGAAATTATTTGCAACTTCATGATAAAACAAAACTTGATCAAGGAAACATAGCGGATGCTCTTTCTCAGTTTTATGGTTTAACTCGCGAAGAGCTTATGAAAAGGTCAAGTCGGCTTGTACAAAACGGAACTCGCTTGGATGATTTGCAATATACAATCAAGCTTCTTAATAAAGCTGATCGTGAAGTTGGCGAAAATTTTTTAAAAGAAAAAACGGATGCTACTAAAGAAAAATTTCGCTTGATTGAAAAAGTTGCTGACTGTCTTGATACGGCCACGCATCGAACTCATGAATTTGCTCATGTCGTTGTGAAAGCGAGTGAATATTTTTCAAAACAAATATCTCAAGGCATAATTGATGATTTAGGGACACAAACTTCACGACTTGTTGAAATTGCCCAAATTTTTGAAGAGAAGACTTTATTTGTTGAAACTATCTGATTATAACTGTCGGGTCATCACTACAGTTTATGAAGGATAGTCTCTATGTCTCGGCTCAATTTTAAATTAGAAAATGTGGCCTCAGCCTCTGAAGCACGTGCCGCAACTTTTACAACCTTACACGGTGAAGTTCAAACGCCCATTTTTATGCCTGTAGGAACTCAAGCGACTGTGAAGGGACAGACAGCGCAAAGTCTTATAACGGCCGGATCTAACGTTTTACTTGCTAATACTTATCATCTCCTTCTTCGTCCTGGAATGGACGTTTTTAAAAAGGTGGGAGGGATTCATAAATTCATGAATTGGGATAGGCCCGTTTTAACGGATTCGGGAGGCTTTCAAATTTTTTCACTTCCTCATTCTCGTTCAATGAATGAAGAGGGTGCCAATTTTAAAAGTTATGTTGATGGGAAAAATTTTTTGCTTTCCCCAGAGCTTAGTATTGAAATGCAAAAGGCCATTGGAAGCGACATTATGATGGTGCTTGATCAGTGTATCCCTTCGACAGCTCCTCATGCCCAAGCCAAGATTGCGATGGATTTGACCCATCGCTGGGCCAAACGTTCACTTGCGGCCAGAGGTGATTCTTTGCAATCTATGTTTGGAATTGTTCAAGGGGCCTGTTACCACGATCTTCGAAAACAAAGCGCCGAGTTTTTGAGCGAACTTTCTTTTGATGGTTTTGGGATTGGAGGATTGGCCGTAGGTGAAAGTCGAAATGAAAGAGATGAGTTTTGTGGTGTGGCCGCTTCTTTTCTTCCTAAAAATCTTCCACGCTATCTCATGGGAGTTGGAACGCCGATTGATATATTGGAGGCCGTGCATCGAGGGATTGATATGTTTGATTGTATCCTTCCTTCACAGTTTGCCCAACGAGGAGTTGTTTTTACCAGTCAGGGAAAATTGCAACTTCGCCGTTCTGTTTATAAATTTTCTGAAGACAAATTAGACTCAAACTGTGGGTGCCTTACTTGTCAAAATTATTCACGCGCTTATCTTCACCATCTTGTGAAGTGTGATGAAGTTTTAGGCTGGCATCTTCTTGCCACTCACAATATTACTTTTTATCACCAATTAATGAAAGAAATGCGAGAGCATATTTTAAATAATTCATTTAGTGATTACTATAAAATCAAAAAAGAAGAATTAATTAGAGTCGATGAAGAAAACCCAACGAAGCCCCCTAAAAAAACAAAAATTAAAAGTGTGCTTAAGTTGACTCTTGGTGATTATGAAATTCAGACTTCTTCAAAAGGATTTTCGAGTATAAAGCAATGTAGTTCTGGTGAAATTATGCATTCGGTGAATGAGCCAACTGCAGAGGCCCAGCATTTGTATGTTGAACAGTCAAAATTAGCGGAGCTCATACGTAAAACTGATTTAGAAGAAATGGTCATTTGGGATGTTGGTTTAGGGGCCGCCACAAATGCGATGGCCGCGATTGCTTGTTATGAAAATGAATTTAAAAAAGGGGGCATTCTTCGTCCCTTAAAAATATTGAGTTTTGAAATAGACCTCGATCCTTTGACGCTTGCTTCCCAATATCCTGTTTTATTTCCGCATCTTCGTCATCGAGCTCCTGCTCAATTATTAAAGGAAAAATCTTGGAAGCATCCTCAGGCCTTAGTTTCTTGGGAACTTTTGCATGGTGATTTTCTAGACTTTTTAGAAAAGGCCCAAACACCTGATCTTATTTTTTATGATCCATTTTCATTTAAAACAGATTCAAAACTTTGGACAACAGAAGTTTTTCAACAAGTTTTGAAAAGTTGCCAAAAAAAATCCACAAAACTTTTTACCTATTCTTCATCAACGGCAGTACGAGTTTCGCTATTGGCCGCAGGTTTTTATGTAGGCGCCGGTGTGGGAACAGGGCCAAAAAGTGAAACGACAGTTGCTTATAATTGCAGTGCTGGCGATCTCACTTCTCCAGAGTTGTTGGGTGAAAATTGGTTGAAGCGCTGGGAAAGAAGTGAGGCAAAGTCTCCATCTCATTTGTCGTTGCAAGAGAGAATTATTTTCGAAGAGGGAATACGAAACCATCCACAATTTAAAGAGATTACTTTGAAAGAGCTTTTATAAGCGTTGCTAAATTGAGTTTCATAATTTCAAGATAGGCCTCTTTTTTATATTCGCCTGTAACGACTGGATCAAGATGGTAAATGCTTGCGCCACTTGCTTTCGCAATAATTTCTGCTGATTTGGGAGAGTATTGAGGTTCCGTAAAAATGACTTTACTACTACTTTTTTTTATTATTTTGATGATCTCGGCCATTTCCCTTGCTGTAGGCTCCGTTCCAGGTTCTCTTTCTATGGCCGTGGGGATTTTTAAGTCAAACTCACGAGCGAAATAAACAAAGGCCTCATGGAAAGTAATAAACTCTCTCGTCTTTAGCGATGAAGTTTCTTTTTTCATTTTCTCTCTTAAAGTTTCAATTTTTTTTATATATTCGATCGCATTTTTTCTAAACTGATTTTGATATTGCGGAAGTTGCTCTCCAAGTTGACTTGCTATGTTTTCGACTTGCTTGATTGCAAGCGTAGGAGCTGGCCAAAGATGAGGATTAATGTCGCCATGAGAGTCTTTTATTAAGGAAGTGATTCCTTTTGAGGCTTCAATCATGATTAATTTTTTTTGAAGTTGCATGGCCTTATTTAAAAAAGATTCCATTCCTAAACCGTTTACCACAAAATAATCGGCCTTAGATAGGGTGATCATGTCTTTTGGAGTAAGAGCATAGTCATGAAGGCAGCCTGCAAACGGTTTTGTCATGATGACTAGTTTTATTCCTTGAATACCAGAGACGACATTCATTGTGGCAATATGGATGGGATAAAACGAAGTGAGGATGACTGTTTCTTTTGCGAAAGCTTGAGAATTAAAAAATAAACTTAAAAAAATGATGATGAATTTAAACATTAAAAATCTCGATCCATAAGAGTTTTTCTTCCTTCGCTCTTTGCTTTTTGGGCGGCCTCATCGGCAAGTTCTCGCACTAAATCAGAAAGTTTATCCATGACGTTTGCAGAGGTACTCAAATCATGGGCCTCTTTGACATAGTCTTTAAATTTCGAAGCAACGATAAGTATTTCTCTTGGTAATTTTTTTGATAAATTACTTTTTTCTGATACTCCTTGATTGCTAACAATAAATCGTCTTGGAGTTGATGGTGACTCATTTCCATTTTCGCTTTCACTTTCAAGCGGTGCAGTTGCATCCATGGCCCCTGCCGATTTATGATTCATGACTCCCGAGTGTACGTCCCAGCATTCTACAGAACAAAAGGAAGATTTTCTGCAATTGGAAACTGAGCAAACGTAGTATTCAGCTCCACAATTAATAGTTTTTTTGCAGACACTACATTTTTTCCATTCAGTCATAATTTCCTCAAGTCTGGTTAGGTCAATTGTTTGGCCCTATTGTACACTGTTCAATATTTGCTTTTCAAGTAAAGGTCAAGCAAGATATTAAGGGAATAAGATAGAAAAGGCATTTATGACAAATAAAATTGAAATGGACGAGATAATTGATCAAGCAATTCAGATTGAAATAAGCGGTGAAGAAATTTATAAAAAACTGGAAAGCATTGCCCCTAGTGATAATTTAAAATTACTTTTTAAAACATTATCGTCACAGGAGCGTGAGCATAAAGAATTTTTTCTTAAGATGAAGGAAACGTTTTCTTCCTTAGCGCAGGAAAAAAAAATTGAGCGTATTTTGCCGTTAGATATTTTCAAAGATAAAATTTTTAATAGAATTGATGTCCTTAAAAAACTAATGGGCCCAAAATCGATTTACGAATTACTTGATGCTTGCGTTGAAAATGAATTAGAAGTGATTAAGTATTATACTCATTTACAAAATTTTTTATCCACGAAAGATCAAAGCTATATGACTTCTGTTATTAATGAAGAAAAAAATCATGTTAAATATCTATTAAACGAACGAAATAAGTATAAAACAGTTCTTTAAAAAAAATGCTGCTGCTAACACCTTAAATAAAGAGATTATTTTAAAAATGTGATCATTTGATGCTTAAGTAATCAAAAAACTCCTCCGAATAGAAATTATCAGTATAAAAACGAGTTTACAGGAGGCAACTGATGGACATTGAAAAGGTAATTTTAAAATATAAAAAAAATGCGAAAGGAACACATACCATTGCTTATTGCGAGGAATATCCTTCATTACAAGGGATAGGGCCCGATGAAGGCCATGCAACAGCAAATTTCTGGAAGGCCTTTAATAATGAAGAAACAAAGGCCGAACATAGTGCGACTGTAAGTAAAAAAGCGATGAAGGTTGAAGACAATTCGAAGAAGAAAAAAGCTGCCTAGTTTTTTACAACAAATTTTCACGCAAGACTCTTTTGGAAAGGGTCTTGCGTCTATTTGATTATCTTTTGACTTTTTCTAAAGCTGGAAATTTAAATCCTGAGAGTGTTTCAATCTTGGTGATAGTAGATTTATATTCTTGCCATGACGTCCTTATAGGTGGACCTTTTTTGGCTTCATCACATAGTTCTTTTCTATCTTCGGTAGGGGCTTTTCCTGAAGAGAGGATATTGGGCATAACGACTGCAATGACTTCAGTTTTTGGAGTAATATCAGAAATCGTTTGATCAGGATCTAAAAAGATTACGATTTTGAAATTTTTTGAGGGAACGACAATATCATGATTGGGCCCGATGGCCCCAAAGTCTTGATCGAAAATAGGCCCTGCAATCACATAGGCATTTAAGGACTCAGAACTCACTCTATCACGAATATGTGATTCAAGATTTTCCCACGCACCCTTATTTAAAAAGGCCGTTTGAGGGATCATGTTGCTCATTAAAAAGACTTCGTTATTGGCCTGGGGAGATGATGTGCGATCTCCCGAAGGGATTTGGTGGCCTCTATCGTAACATGTACCACGGTAATCAGTTGGTCCAACTGCATGCTCGGAATAAGTTGAGAGGTAATTTTCAAGATCTGGATCAACAGCAAATTGTCCGACTCGTCCAGAATGCCCGAGAGAAGATGGCGATACACGCCATGAGGCCCAGTTCATTTCTCTTTTCGTGCGATTGTAAGAGATCACATATTGTGATCTTGAAATGATGACCTCGGGGATATTTTGAACATTATTTGGAATTTGGCCTAAGAGATTATGGTTAGCCTTGATGTCAACGTCGCCTATGATGTCTTGAGCGCTTATTGCGGAAATGAAAGAAAGTAAAAAGCTGAGAATCAAAATCAAAGTTAAATTCTTCATATCGCCCTTTAAAATTTTTGAAGAGTGAAAGCTCGTGCGATAATGCTAGGTTTTGTTTTCTATAAATAATAGTTTATTGTCTTGAAATTTTTGAAGAGCTGTTCTCAAAACGGAAAATCAATAACTTCGTTGAGAAAGTTGCGATGAAAGTTTGAGAGATCCCAAAAGGGATCTGTAATTTTTACAGGCCTTAAAATTATTGGTTTTTCCATTTTTAGGGAAAAGTTAACGCTTGGTGTTTGAGATGGCCCCAGGCTTCTAAAAAATGTTTTTCTGAGTAATGAACATTTTGACCACTGGCCACATCCATTAAGTACACAAGTTTTTTCTTTTTATCTGCACCAACAAAAACCATCGTGTGTTCGTCAATAATACCTTCGACCGTTTTTCCTTCGGGCGTTTTCCAAGTTTTGAGTTGTGAATTTTTTTTCATAGCGCTTGGAACCCAGACAACACTAGGCCGATTTTTTTTGATCATAAAATAAAGTTCGCTGAGTGTATAATTTTTGTGGGCCTGAGCTTTGAATCCAAGCTTTTGTAGAGTTATTGCTAAAGGCCCTGCATAGATGCCGTAACCAGTTTTAAAAGAAACACCATTATACTCACCAACAAAACCTTTATTTGGATCACCCCAAATCATTTCTCCCTTTTCACTTACTGTGAGTGGCGTTTTTTCATAGGGGGTTTCTTTTAAAATGTTATCTTCGGAGATGGTGTTGCCAAGATAGTCAAGGACCGCTTTTGCAGAAGCTGCCTCGCAACTTAGACTATATTTTTGAACATAAACTTTAACAGGTAATATCTTTGCTAGAGCTTCTTGAGTAAAAAGCATGAGAAGAAAAAGGAAGAATAGGCAAGAGAGAATATCTTTTTTTGGCATAAGCAAATTTAATATTAAAAATAATAAATGACGAGTGCTTTATTTTGCTTTGCTTTTTTTAATTAAGATGAGGCAAAATAGCGAGGAAATTCTTAAAACGCATGGGAGTGCAAAATGAAACATGAAATCAACAAGGGATCTTATCAGCATAAATTAATCAGTGCTGAGGATGCAGTAAATCTTGTTAAAAGTAATATGAATTTAGTGATAGGGATGTGTGCTTCTGAGCCTGTTGGAATAATGTCAAAACTTCATTTGATAAAAGATCGAGTGCAAAATGTGAACATCTATTCCGTTTTAACAATGAGTCCTTTCGAGTTTTATACAAATCCTTCAATGAAGGGACATTTTAAACTTACGAGTTGGTTCCATGGGCCTTTTGCTCGTAAGGCCCTTGCTGATAAGACGGGAACTGTGACTTATGTTCCCAATATGCTTCATCTTTGTGCCAGTGATGTTTTCTCTTGGAAAAAACCCAATATTTTATTTGGAACTTGTACTCCTCCAGATCGCCATGGGTTCGTGTCGTTGTCTCTTGGAATTACCTACGAAAAAGATGTGGCCGAAAAAGCTGATCTCATTGTGATGGAAATTAATGAAAGTCTTCCTCGCACTCTTGGTGATACACAGATGCATGTTTCACAAATAAATTATTTTGTGGAACATAATAGTATGCCACCGACTTTGCCCAAAGTTGCGCCTGATGCAATTGAAGTGCGCATTGGAGAAAACATCGCGGAGCTTGTTGAAGACGAATCAACAATTCAACTTGGCTTTGGGGGTATTCCTAATGCAGCGGCATTGTCTCTTAAAAATAAAAAGAATCTTGGAGTTCACACTGAAATGTTTGTAGATTCAATGATGGATCTTTATGAAATGGGCGCGATCACAAATCGTAAAAAAGCTTTTCAAAAAGATAAATTCATTACAACGTTTGCCATGGGAACACCAAAATTATATGAATGGCTTCATGATAATGTGGCCGTGAATTTCCAGAGAGGAAGTTGGGTAAATCTTCCAAGCGTGATTTCACAAAATAGTAAAATGGTTTCTATCAATACTTGTCTTTCTGTGGATTTTACAGGGCAAGTTTGTTCTGAATCTCTAGGCATTAATCAATACTCAGGAACAGGTGGACAGACAGATACAGCGGCCGGCGCCAAATCTGGAATTGACGGCAAAGGAAAATCCATTATTGCTTGTCGATCGACGGCCAAAAATGACACAATTTCAACAATCACTCCAATGCTCACTTCTGGCTCGGCCGTAACTTTACATAGAAGTAATACGGATTTCATTGTGACAGAATATGGAGTGGCCGCTTTAAGAGGAAGAAGTATTGAAGAAAGAGCGAAAGCTTTAATCGCAATCGCTCATCCAAAGTTCAGAGATTTTTTAACTGAAGAAGCTCGCAAGATGGATTACATCTAAACTTATATTCTTCTTAGTACGGTCACAGCATTTGTGACTGCCGAACCGCCGACATTGAAAGTAACACCGATGTCGGCTTTTTTCGCTTTTACACCAATGGCCTCACCGACAAGTTGCTTAAAAATAAGAGCGTGCATAGAAGCGCCTGTGGCCCCAACAGGATGCCCTTTTGACTTTAGCCCACCTGAAAGATTGACTGCGCATTTATCATCACGAGTGAATTTTCCTTCAAGATAATCAAATCCGCCATGGCCTTCTTTAGAAAGACCTAAAGCTTCTGTCGTTAAAATTTGATTGATTGTAAAACAATCGTGCACTTCAACAAGGTCGACATCATTGATGCTAATCTTGGCCTCGGCAAAAGCTTTTTGAACAGCATTTTTACCCGCATCCAGTGTCCAAGGATTCGGTCTTTTTGAGAGGGCGAGATATTCACATGAATGCCCTATTCCTGCGATTTCAACGATACGTGTTTTTTTCATGGCCCTAGCGTGTTCCGTGGAAGAAAGAACAACGGCGGCGGCACCATCAGAGACAAGGGAACAATCGTGAAGACGAAGAGGGTCAGCGATCATTAAATTACTTCCTTTTCCTTCATCAGGCATACTCAAAATTTTATCAGAAGAAAAAAGCTGAAGTTTGGCCATGAAACTATCTGGCCCAAAATGAGCAAGTGGATTTTCAAAACCATTTTTGTAGCAAAGTGATCCTACGGTCGCGAGCATTTTTCTAAACTCGGTTTGTTCAAGTTTGTAGTGATCGCGATAAATTTTTGCAATTTCAGCAAAGAGACCTGGAAAGGTCATTCCTTTGGCCCCTTCTTCTGGAAAATAAGAGCAACACGCAAGAGTGTGTGTCATATCTTTCGTGTTCAGAAGATTCATTTTTTCAACACCGATCACAAGAATGTTTTTAAAGCGCCCTGATTCGATAGCATAAGTTGCATCATAAATGGCCACAGATGATGAAGCGCAAGCGTCTTCAGTTCTGGTCATTGGTTTAAGGCGTAGATCGGGATGAATATCGGCCGCAACTGTGGCGATATGATTTTGATTGGCAAAAGCATCAGGTGAACATGATCCTACATAAATAGCGTCGATGTCTTTAGCTTCGAGACCTGCATCAAGTAGAGCGCCTCGACCTGCTTCTATAAGGAGTTCATAAATAGTTTTAGTATCTTTTATTTCACCAGTTTCTTTATTCTTTTCAATGAAAGCACCAAATTTTGAATTATAGGCACCGATAATACTAACCTTACTCATAAAAGCCTCCACCTTCTCAATAAAAATTGAACTTAAAAATAATGTAATATATATTTCTAGTTGATCACTGATTAAAAACTAAATAAAGGAATATTTCATGAGTGAGACAAAAGTTTTAGACATTTTAAAAAGTGCCATCCTTCTTGAGAAAAGAGGTTTTTCCTTTTATTCACGAGTTGCGACTCAGGCCCAAGGTGAAGCTGTAAAAAAATTCTTCGAGCATATGGCCCATGAAGAGGTGCAGCATGTCGAATTGTTATCGAAGCAATTTCGTTCGTATCAGAAAGTCGGCCATTTTGAAAAAATAAATTTGGCGGATAATGAATCTGTTGTCGATGAAGTTTTAACCGAGGATCTTAAGAAAGAAATTGAGGCTTCTTCTTTTGAAGCTGCCGCCATTAGTTCTGCTATTGATTTTGAAAAAAGGGCCGTTGAACTTTACGGAAAAAGAGCGTTAGAAACGACGGATATTGAAGAAAAAAATCTTTATACTTGGCTTTCTAAATGGGAGCAAACGCATCTTGATGATCTCGTTAAGCTTGATGATGAACTTCAAGAAACAGTTTGGTTTGACAATAATTTTTGGCCTATGTAAGTCAACTTCCCAAAGACTGACGCGCTTGTCTCTTGAAAGCATCTTTGTTATATAACTTTGATGAAATTTTTCTTCTTATTTTTTTTTCTTGTGGCAAGCGCCTATCCTCAAGTCGACTATCGATTTTCATCGCGTGGAAGAACATACCCACTCACTGGAATTTTTGAGGTTGATTTAGGATATAATCACTTATTTTGGGGAGATAAAACATCAGTCCTTTATGGATATCTTAGACCCAATATTTCCTATGGTGAAATGGGTGTTTATCGTATTGCAACTACAGCTTTTGATTTCTACCCTGTTTCATTTTTTAAAATTCGCGCGGGACTCTCTCGAGAGATGAGTCATGTTTTAAGACGCGATCTCGATTGCAGTCAAATCGATTGCCAAGGTGTCATCAAACATCAATTTATTGAAAGTCAGCTTCTTTTAGGGGCTTTTTCTTATTTTACCTCACTTCGCTATCGCTTGAATGTCTCAAAAAGAAATGATGGTGAGCATCGCTTTTTAGATTTTGAAGGAATGATGCCGATGCAAGCCAGGAGTGATCAATCACAATACTTTCAAGCTGTCGTAGGGAAAAATTTAAATGATCAGTGGAATGGAATTTTTGCCTCTCAATTCGCCTCATCTCAAAAGGCCAAGGGGTCAAGTAGCGCACATTATGCTTTGGGAATGTGGTTGAAAGGGCCTTGGGAAATTGCGGCCGGGCCAGGGCTATTTAGGTCTTCTCTCTATAATAGGGATGGTTGGGGATTTTCTTCGGTTTTTTGGATAAATTATAATGCTGGCGATTCGTTGGCCTTAAAAAAACGTTAAATGGATTCTTGGAGTTTTATGAAAAAGATATTTTATTTTTTAGTTCTTTTTGTTTTTTCAACGTTAGCACAGGCTTCGCTTTCTCAAACGACGTTGATCTACAAAGCAAAGGGCGGAAGTAAGGTTGATTTTTTTCAAATTTTTACAATTGAAAAATTAGCTGACGGTTATTTGATTAAAATTAAATTTACAGATAAAGGTGAATTAGATCGTGAGCATGAAGTGATTGTGGGGGCAAATTTTGAAACGACAAAATGGAAATTTCGCAGTCTAAAAACTGGATTAACAATTGATGCCTATAAAAAGGATGATAGCATTTTTTTGACGGGACTTAAAAATGGAAAAAAAACTGAAAAGGTTTTTGATTTAAAAAAGAAAATGTGGATAGAACTTTTTCCAACGGGATTAGAAAATTTTTCACTCTCTTCTGATAAAAAAATTGAATTTTGGTCTATTGGCATTGAGGGACCTGGAGAAATGAATATAGGAGAATTTGTGGCCAAAAGAAAAGGAAGTGAGAGTTTCGTACTTACAGATTCAAAAAAAGTGGAAGCAGAGCTAGTGACTTTAACTTTTAATGATTGGAAATCTGTTTTATGGTCAGGAAAAAGTTGGCATCGAAAAAGTGATGGAAGAGTTCTGGCCATCGAGGTGGGCAGAGAAATCGGCACTTGGGAGCTTGTTTCAGAAAAATAGGTAACTGCTCGCTCTTTCGGCATCTTTCAAAAGTGCCATTCTGGCATCGGGCCATTTCTCTCGACACTTCCCTGCGGCTTGCCGGAGCAAGCCTCAGTCATGTCTCGAGCTCTGTCCCAAAATCTGCTCGAAAGATCGAGCAGTTTAAGAAAGTGCGTGAGCAGTTACAAAAATATTCTGGTCATCATTGTGTATAAAAACCCTTTGTTTTTATTAAGTTTAAAAAAAAATCTCAGTTTCTTTGAGTTTGTCTCAATTTTTTTTTTAATATGCCGATAGGTTGACTAAAGTTGTGGGTTTATACTGAGGACGCAACATGAAGTCTACTTTTTTAATTTTTACCATTTTACTTTCTACTAGCTGTGCAAAGTTAGAAGAAAAAATCACTTATTTAAAGCATCTTAATCACAGAGCGGAGCAGATTAATCAGTACGAGCGTGTTGCTTTAAATTTAGCAAAACGTAATCGTGATTTAGAGATCGAAATTTCTGAATTAAAATATGAATTGCAAAAATTAAAAACTAAAAATTCTTACTTAACAATGCAAGTTGAAAAAGAGGAAGTGCCAAAAGAAAAGGGCCGCTCTATCGCTTCCGTTGTTCCTCCCAGTGAAGATCTTGTTGAGCAAAAAATTTACAAGTGGTCCCCTGAGCAGCTTCTTGCGGCCGCAGAGAAAGAATTCGAAGAAAAAAAATATGAAAAGTCTGCCCAGTTTTATCAGACGATGATTGTTAATTATCCTGATGATAAAAAAATTGATGAAGTCGTTCTTTTTCAAGCAGGGTTAGCTTCCTTTGAATCTTCTAAGCATGAATGGACTATGGCAGCTATGGAAAAGCTCGTGAGCAAATTTCCAAATTCAAAGTATTATAGGGGAGCAAAGTTGTGGATGGCCCTTACGAATTTAAAACTAGGAAAGAAAAAAGAATTTTTTAATACAGTGGAAGAGTTTCGAAAGAAATATAGAAATACAACTGAGTGGACCATATTGAGTGCGCATTATGAAAACATTATGCAAAAATATAAAGAGTAGCCTTGTTTTTTTGCTTCTCTTTACTTTTTCTCTGCCAAGCTGGTCGGCAGAGACGGTAAAGTTAACAAAAAAAACAGAAGCTGTGGGACTGGCCTTAACTGTTCAGGGTGAGGCTTTTCTTGTTTCAGATAATCGCACAAAAAATCTTGAAACAAGTGACTACATTTATGATTTTTCTGAAATTGTCACAAGTGATAATTCACAGGTAACCTTCAAAGATAATTTTGATCATAAGTATCATCTTGCTCCTGGAACTCACCTGAAAATTTTAAATCGTATTATTGAATTAAAAAGTGGTTATTTGTGGATAAAATCTGAAAGCGATGAAAAAGGATTCACTGTTCAAACGGCCAATGCAAAAGTGGCTTACAGTAAGGGCGAAGCGATAGTGACCTTTGATGTCCTTGCTGGAAAAACGCAATTGCTTGTGGTTAAGGGTGAAATGGATTTTGGTAACATTCTTCTTGAAGAAAATAAAGTCACTGTAAGTGATGCAAGCTTTTCATTTCTTTTAGGAGATCTTGAGGGCTCAATCCCCCGTCCAGCGACAGGCATCGGGCAGGCCTCTTTTTTAAAAGTGGTTTCTGTTTTTAGCGGAATAAAACCTGAGCATGGTGAATTGGCCTTAGAGCATAATCAACATATGGCAAAAAGTGAAGGCCATAATGAGCATGCGGTTGCATCTCCCAAAGTAGAGCGGGCCGTCGCTTCCGTTAAGGAAGAAGTTGAGGAGAAAAAAGGGCCTGGGAAATTTGTCTATATCGTAAAAAATAAAGAGGAAGAAGAAAAAAAAGCAAAAAACCTGGAAAAACTTTACGAAAATAATTTAGTGGAACTTGAAAAAAGTAAACCCAAAAAAAGAAAAATTTCTTATACGCCGGATTATAAAACTAAATCAAATGTCGTTGTTAAAATGTATGGGCAGAAAACAATACCGCAGCAGCGCAAGCCTGCTTCGATTGCCACACCAACAACTTCTAATTCTTTTGAAAATTTAACAAGGGAATTACATCAAAAAAATGAGTCACAGGACCTTATTCGTCAGCTCAATAATTTTAAGGCCGAATAATTCATTTATTTCTTGTTGATTTGTTTTCCTAGTGCGAAAGTGTCTCCATTCATAGCTTCTTTATGAGGAGACTTTTTATGTCTATGGCCGATGTGTCAATTAAGCGTCCTATCTTTATTGCTTGCATTGTTGTCGTGATGATTATTATTGGTTTGATGTCGATGAGTAAGTTACCTGTCGATCTTAACCCGAACGTGAATATCCCTGTGATTGTTGTGATTTCATCTTATCCTGGTGTGGCCCCAACGGAGATGGAAACTTTGGTCACAAAGCCACTGGAAGATCAGATTTCTACCATTGCAGGAATTAAGCGTCTTACTTCTAAAAGTTCAGAAGGAACTTCCTCTATTGTAATGGAGTTCACCCTTGAAACGGATATTAAATACGCCGAACAACAAGTTCGAGATAAAGTTTCTCAGGTAAAACCATTTCTCCCCAAGGATGTTAAAGATCCTTATGTTTGGCGTGTTGATATTAATGAGCAACCTGTTTTAATGCTTGCGGTAAAGGCCAATCTCCCTGATACAGAGCTATTTGATCTTGCTGATGATGTTATTAAAAGGCGTTTTGAGCAAGTAGAAGGTGTCGGAAATGTGACTTTAAGCGGAGGACGAAAAAGGGAAATTCAAGTTTTGTTAAGCCGCGAAAAATTAAAATCTCGCGATTTGTCAGTGACTGATGTGGCCCAGATGCTTTCACTTTCGGGGGAAAACGTTCCAAGTGGAATTATTACAAAAGGGCAAACAGATATTCTTTTTCGTTCCCACGGTGAATTTAAGACAGTTGATGATGTTAAAAAATCTATTATTAAACTTTATGGGAATGAAGTTCCCATATCAATTTCTCAGCTCGGAACTGTTGTTGATGGAATGAGTGATGAAAGTTCGAGGGCCTATCTCAATGGCGATAAATCCCTTCTTATAAATGTCTCTCGTAAAAGTGGGGCCAATGTCACACAAGTCGCTAAAGATTTGGCGGCACGAATTAAAGAATTAAATGCGGAATTAAAAAGTCGTAAAGGATCTCCTGAAATCGTGACGATCTTAGATCTTTCTACATGGATTAAAGACAGTGTGACTGATGTAAAAGAAACGATTTTTCTTGGTTTGATTCTTACCATTATTGCCGTTTATTTTTTCTTGGGAAATCTTCGCTCAACGATTATCACGGGTCTTGCTCTTCCTAATTCCTTGATTGGGGCCTTTATTTTAATGTCGCTCGCTGGTTTTACGATTAATACAATCACACTTCTCGCCCTAAGTTTAACCGTGGGACTTCTTATTGATGATGCTATTGTTGTACGAGAAAATATTTTTCGGCGAATGGAGTTAGGAGAAAATCCCATTGATGCCGCAAAGAAAGGGACGAAAGAAGTTCAACTTGCGGTTGTGGCCACAACGCTTGTGGTGATTTCAGTTTTCTGTCCTATTGCTTTTATGGATGGAATTATTGGGCAATTTTTTAAAGAATTTGGCCTTACTGTTTGCTTTGCTATGATGATTTCTCTTTTTGATGCTTTCACTATTGCCCCAATGCTTTCTGCTTATTTTGTGGCCCCTCAAAGGCAAAAAAAGGGTTGGATAGTTTGGGAAAAAACGTTTGGGGCTTGGGCAACAAGTTTTAATTTGTTTCAAGACAAATTAATTCTTTTTTATCGTCAAATTTTAGCTTTTGTTTTAAGACGCCCAGGGATTATTCTTTTTATGGCCCTTGTTGTTTTTATTTCAAGTTTGCTTTTAGTCGGCGGTATTAAAAAAACTTTTGTTCCTGAAGCTGATGTCGGTTATTTTGGCGTGAGTCTTAAGTCGGCCCCTGAAACATCTTTAGAGGCGATGACGATTCGCTCGAAAGAAGTTGAAAAAATTATCATGGCCCACCCTGAGATTAAGTTGGTGTCTTTGACTGTAGGGGGAAGTGAGAGCACGACCCATCGAGCGAGTTTTATGATCGTTTTAAAAGATCGTAAAGAACGCAAGCTTACGACTCAAGTTCTTAAGGAAAAAGTAAGAGAAGAGTTAAAAACTTTTGCCGATCTTTCTCCTAAGGTGGTTGATTTTGCCCATAATGATGGAGGAGAAAATCAGCCTTTTACTCTTGATGTGAAGGCGGATACTCAAGCTGATTTAGATGTTGCGGTGACGATGATTTTAGAAAAAGTTCGAAGCCAAAAAGGTCTAACCGATGTTGATTCTTCGCAAACACAAGGTAAAACTGAATATCAAATTAAAGCAAATCCTCTCTTGGCACAAACTTATGGAATAACGACTCGTGGACTAGGACAAGAGCTTCGCGGTCAGGTCGAAGGAATTGTGGCCTCAAAATTTAGAGTAGAGGGGCGCGAGTATGATGTAAAAGTTCGCTTGCGTGATGAAGAGCGAAATCTTAAAGATGAGTTTAATTCAATTTATGTACCCAATATAAATCATTCGCTTATTCAACTTTCAAAAGTAGCAACGATTGAAAAAAGTACGGGGGCCGCAACTATTGGCCGTCAAAATCGTATGCGTTATGCCTCAGTTACGGCGGGTGTTGCTTCTGATGCTGGGCTTGGTGATATTATGGGGGCCGTGACGAAAGATCTCGCCAAACTAAAATTACCTCCGAATATTAAATATTCATTTTCTGGCGAGGCCGAAAATTTTTCTGAAATGATGATGAGTATGCTTAAAGCTTTTGGCCTTTGTCTTTTGTTTATTTACGTTGTTCTTGCCAGTTTATATGAATCAGTTGTTGTACCGTTTACAATTATGTTGGCGCTTCCTTTGGCCATTTGTGGAGCTTTAATTGCGCTTTTTGTGACAGGTAAGACGATTGATGTTTATTCGATGATTGGGGTGATTTTACTTCTCGGGGTGGCCTGTAAAAATTCGATTTTGCTTGTCGATTGCACAAGGCAACTGATGGATGAGGGGATGGAGCGAACTCAGGCCATTATTGAGGCCGGAGCAAGGCGTTTTAGGCCTATTATGATGACTTCAATGGCGCTTATTATAGGAACTTTGCCAACGGCCTTTGGCCTAACTGAGATTTCAAAAATTAGAAGCAGTATGGGGGTGGCCATTGTTGGTGGAATGATCAGTTCTACGCTTCTGACTTTGATTGTTGTTCCTGCTTCTTTTACTTTTATTGATCGTTTTAGATTGTGGTCTAAGATTAAATTAGTAAAACTTTTTCGTTAATAGTTTACAGACGTTTTTACTTTGCGGCCCCCTAGGGAGCCGCATCTTAAAAATGGGGCATACTCTAAGTTTTAAAATGATTCTAGTGTTAATCGTTTTAAATTGCCGCCTATAAAAACACTATCGCCATCGTCTTCCCCTTCATTGATAACCTCGTGTCCGAAACCAGCTTTTTTAACAATCCAATTCGAAATCCAATTTGAGTTTTGAAAATTTTTTCCTGGGCCCAAGATTTTATTTTCTAATTCTGTTGTACTAAAACGATTATTACTACTACAGCCTAGTGTTTTTGGAAGACATTTAGGAAAACCTGGTTGATACATTTTAGTTGCGAGATTATATTTTTCAAAATTTAAAACGAGAGCAGCTTGGGCATATAATAAATTAATAAATTGTTCTTTTGTAATCGTTACAGTCATCGTCGAATTATTTAAACCGGTATGGGGAATAGTACTGTTGCGATTATACTGTACCTGACTGCCAGCACCTGTTGAACTCCAAACTGAGTAGTGTGATGATGGCAATGATGGCGATGAACATTTTTCTGTAGTCTTTTTGTTCCGATATAAATAGGCCGGATCTTGATAGTAAGTCGTTTGATCATTGTGACACTGAAAGTAGTTTGGATCATTTGTGCTTTTTGTACTATGAGCGAGGGCCTTTACAATTTCTGATTTGAGATTCGGGCCCATGAAATAGCCTGTCCAAAATAAATTTCCACCATTGACAGGATCTCCTCGTAATTTTGAAAATTTTTCTTCAGGATTTTCATAGACGTCGTTTATTATATTGTTAGCGTTACACTCACGTCTATTAATAAATGGCCAAAAAAGAATTTCAACAGAGCAAATGCTATTAGAAGGACAATTCTTGTTTCTAAATGTGAGTGTGTTTTTTTGCCCTACTTGAGCAATTTTTGGCCTAGCAGTGCAACTTTTAAATGTATGACTACTATGCACGGTTTGAACCATAGTCATCACAAATTTGGGATTAGGTGAGCTTGAAGAAAACGGGATGAGACTAGGAGATCGGTAGCTTGCCACTTGCGGGTTGGCTGAAGCGTATGATTCAGGAGTGTACTGGTAACCTTTATCTTCAAATAAATTAAAGTATGAACCAGTTCCATAGGTATTTCCAATTGGCACACAACTAAACCCGCTTGTAGTTTTAGTGTATTTTGCTCCTTGGCCACAAGGGCCTAATGTTCTAAAGTAGCCTCCTGATTTTTTCGAGGATATAGTAAAAATGCCAATCCCCCCATCAGGACTATCCTTACCTCGATTCAATAAAACAAAGCTTGATCCTCCATAATACTTTGAAGGAGTGACAGAGCATTTGGCGATTTCTCTATTCGATGTAGTAATTGATATCGGTCCATTGGGGATAGCAGGGGTCCAACGATAGAGTTCATTGTTTGAGTCGGAGTCTATTGGAATACCAACAAGTTTACTTGCTTGATAAAAATTTGAGTTAAATGATTTATAATTGGGCGATGTAGATGCTCCTAAGTATGTCGTATCACCATTGATGATTGGGCAATGATTGTTACCTATACTTCCCCAAAAGCCGACTCCTAAGGCCAAGGTCGATGCGGCCCACTTTGTCGTCTTACCAAATTCGACCTGCGAAGTATTCGGAACAACTTTATGATAGATTGGATAAATTTTGGAGCCTGTATAAGAAAAAGTTCCTTCTTCTATTTGAGGAAAAGAAAGTCCGGCACGATAATGAAAGCAACTTGGAGTTCGCACAACGCAAGCAACACCTCCGCAATTACCAGATGCGGCCGTATTATTGCACCCATCAGCAGCGATTGAATTTTGAATAACTAAAGTTGAAATAAAAAGGAGGCCTGATTTTTTAATATTTATAATGAACATTTTTTGACTCCCCACGATGACTTTCTTTCTTTGAAAAGGATATTTATCTTCTTCTCTAAACTATTCTAGCTGATTTATAATTTATTGCAATTTTGTAAAAGATTAGGATCTGTTTTGCCGATTTTACAAGAAGTTACAAATGAAGAATTGATTTACGATAGCTTTACGTCTGTGAATTTAAGTGGGCACTTTAAGAGCACTTTTAGAGCAATCAATAACTTGGAAACTTTAGATATGTAGTCTTTGCCGATTTTATCGTTTAAGTTTTAATTGATAAAGACGAGGGAAAGATCCCTCGTCATCATTTTAGATTTTCTTATTTCTTTTCAGGTGTCGCCATTTTTGCTTTTTCATCTTGCAATTTTTTAATACGCTCATCTAATTTTTGAGCACGCATTTGTTTGCGTTCAGTTTGGAGTTTTTCACGATCTGCTTTCGCTGTTTCACGACATTTTTTTATGCCCTCTTGATTTGTGGCAGCTTGGATACATGATTTTACTGTTTGATGGAGGGCAGATCCTTTCTCCATTTCAGCAAGAACATTTTTTTTATGTTCTTCAAATTGAGCTGGGTTTGCAGCATCTTCCGCAAAGATGCTAGATACGAATAAAGTTGCAATTGAAAAGGCCAATAATTTTTTCATCAATTTCCCTTTGTTAAATGTCCAAAACTTTGTTTTGTTGCTAAGACAATCATAGGGTAGATTATTTTTTTTGTGAAGAGTTATAAAACGTACTGGAACTGGTCGAATACTTGACTTATTTTCTTTGAAGAGCTCTGGCCTTATCTTTTTTGCTTGGCCTTTTTCCCTTGATGGGCGCGAGGCCTTTTTGGATAACAGGGGCCTCGCCTGTAAGTTCAAAGTTAGCGACACTTTCTCGATCAAGTTTTATTTGTGCCCTTTTTTCAATAAGAGCAAAATGACTTTGGTCTTCGTGTCCTATAAATGAAATGGCCATTCCAGCTTTTCCGGCCCGACCAGTGCGACCGATGCGGTGGATATAATCGGCAGGAGAGCGCGGGAGGTCGTAATTTACAACATAGGGGAGGTCCACGATGTCTAAACCTCGGGCCGCAAGATCTGTGCAAACCAAGGCATTAATTTTTTTGTTTTTAAAATCTTTTAAAACTTTGACTCGTTCATCTTGAAAGAGTTCACCATGAAAGGCCTCTGCCTGGATTCCGTGTTTGTTTAATTTTGCGGCCACATTTCTAGCGGCCTTGCAGCTTGCCACAAAAACTAAAACATGTTCCCATTTTTCACTTTTAATGAGGTGTTGAAGAAGAGGGCCTCTGTTCATGCGATTAACTTCAATCACTCTTTGATTAATAAGTTCTGCCGTTGGTGTTTCTTCGTTATCGACGATTTTAAGCGGTTCATTTAAAAAATTTTCAATGAAGTTATTCATCTTCTCTGGCAGTGTTGCCGAAAAAAGAAGATTTTGTCTTACAGAGGGAAGTTCCTTTAAAAGGTTTTGAAATTCAAGAGCAAAACCTAAATCAAGGAGTCGGTCAGCTTCATCTAAGACAAGTATTTTTAAATGGGCCAGCGTTAAGGCCTTACGTTCTAAAAGATCAAGAAGTCTTCCTAAAGTGGCCACAACGATTTGGGGATTTTTTAAAAGATCTTTGATTTGGATTTCAATATCCTCTCCTCCGATAAGAGAAAGGATGGTGAAGTCCTGAGGGCCACACTGATTGTAAGTTTTAAAAGAAGCTGTGACCTGTAAGGCGAGCTCTCGGGTAGGGGTAAGAATTAAAGCTTTAATCGAAGAACTGATTTCTTCATTTTTTTCTTCTTGAAGTTTTTGCAAAACAGGAAGAGCGAAGGCAGCCGTTTTTCCTGATCCTGTTTGGGCCTGTGCCAAGAGATCATGGCCTTCTAAGATAAGAGGGATTACTTTTTCTTGTATAGACGTAGGACTGAGATAACCTTTTTTGACCAAACTTTCGATCAAAAAAGGTTTGAGTCCTAAAGAAAGAAACGTCATTACCTTATTTCTTTTTGCTTACTTTTTTTGTTGTTGGTTTTGCAACTTTTTTCGTTGTCTTTTTGGCCTTTGCCATGGCCTTTTCAAAAGCGATTTCTTCTTTCTCTTCTTCTTTTTCTTCTTTGATGAAAACTTTTAAATCTTTTTTGATATCAGTTATGATTTGATTTAATTCTTTTTCGCCATCAATGTAAGCGATAGTAAAGCCAAGATGGTTAAAAATAATTTTAACAATGTCTTCTTCGCGATGCTTTTTTTTGAGTGTAAGCGTGTCGATCATTTTATTGAGCGCATTGAGTGTGTCAGCAATAACGATGTCTGTTTTAGCAACTTTTTTCATAAATACTCCTGTGTTTTTTTGCACAATACACTGATCTAGTCAGGTATTAAAGGAATAAATTATTTAAAGGTGATAAAGTTTTAAATTTATGAATCGATAAGTAAGTCATGAGTATAAGAATACTTGTCGTTATTCATTTTCTTCTTCCTATCTTAATTTCTTCCGAAGTGATTGGGAGCACGAATGGCAAAGTCAAAAAAGTTGAGCGCTGTTATATAAATGTGCAGAGATTGCTTCAAAATGGAGAGAAAAATGAAGATGAGTTTAATCTCTCTTTAAAATCAAAAGAAGCTTGTGAGAAAGCGGCTAAAAAACACGAAATTAATTTTAATCCCGCTTCTGTAAAAGAAGTTTACGTTATTTACAAATGGAATAATTCAAGGTGAAAAGTTTGATTTTAGGATTTCTATTGTTGATTTCTTGTCCAGGCTTAATGGCCTTTGATGAGGAAAAATGTTTGATAAACAACCCCACGGCACAAAAAAAGGGAGAACTTACTGATTTAGATACTAAGCTTAATACCTTTACTTTTAAATCGGCCTGTAAGTTACCTTTTACAGAAATGATTTGGAATCGCATCGCTCCTGTTCCTTCTCATCCACTTCAACTTTCAAACGAAGAGAAAAAAAATCTTCTTCTACGTTTTCAAAAGCCAGGCGGGATGAGTAAGCGGTTTATACCTGTTCTTGAAGGCATTATTGCCTCTCATCCTACGGGGACGGAATCTGATCTTTTGATTGGAGCGCTTCAAACACTTTATGCTGAGAATATTAGTTTGTATGGACAGCTTCAAGAAAAATATCCAGAGCTTTCAAATTTAAAATGGCAAAATAAACCAGTGCTTGTTTGTCGAAGCGAGAATGATCTTTCACAGATCAATTATCCTCTCGAAAAATACTTAACAGGACTTTTTGGCAAAGTAGAAAATTTTGATCAACTCGAAAAAGAGCTTCTTCCTTTAGCTGTTCTTATTAAAAATCTTTCCCCGTCACAAAAAGAAAAGTGGGTGGAAAATTTTAGAGACCTTCTGACAGAGAAAGCTCTCGTTAATGATAAAAAATTGCTTGGCGTTTTTGAATCAAAGATTTCATTGTTCATCACTCAAGCGATAAATCCTCTTTTTGACATTCCTATGAAACCACTGGCCGATTTAAGTGTGGTTCAAAAGCGGGGAATGGTTAGTGCGATGATTTTAGGTTCAGCACCTATTGATAATGATACGAAATTTAAAAATGCTTATGGATTTTATATGAAGGAAGTTCCTTCGTTGGATGTTCCAGCAGATAAAACGCTTAAGACGAGTTCTTATTCTTGGAAAATGAATGGCAAAAATTACACAGCAAAATTAGAGGCCCAAATCCCGAGTGGGAATAATGTTGTGCCCGAGGCGAATTCACCAGATTATTCTTCGTTGTGGAAAGATAAAACCTTGACGGGAATTGTCGTGGCAGGATCGAATCTTGCTGAGGCCACCAAACCTACAATGAATCAATACTTGGCCTACTATCAGGGTCAAGGTTTTGAGTTTCAGTCTCAAAGTGGTGTGATTGAAAATTTTCCACAATTTTTAAAAGAAGAAACAGAATCAGGAAGATTGGATTATCTTCTTAAGGAAGCTCATACTGATGGTGATTTTGAAAATCTTTTTAGAACAAATATAAAAATGCGCTACGAGCTTGGGATAAAAAAATTACCGAATGGAAAGACTGAAAAAATTCAACTTGTTTATCCTGATCCCCTTGATAAAAAAACGACACTCCTTTCAAATGAAGAATTTGCCTCGTGGATAAAAAATAGAGAAAAAAATAGCGGTGGACAGTTTGTGTATTTCAACACAAGTTGCTGGTCAGATCGAAAGGCCATTAATGAAATTCAAGCCGTGGAGTCTCCACTTTTTCTTGATATAGCAACGACGAATAAAACGAACACATTTATCTTTAAGGAAGAAACGGCCGAGTATCAGTTGCTTCAAAAATTTAGAGAAGGAAGAAATTACGATGAAATAAGATCCGCACTTTCTAAGGATTATAAATACAGAGATGGTAGTGGAAATGGTTTTATTTTTCCCGACGAAGAATCTTACAAGGGGGATATCACTTGGAATACGATGCAAATGCCGAAAACAAAAACAACAATGACCAAAGATGGGAAGACTTATAATTTTGATGGGCCACTTAACGAGTAATTGACTGTATTTGTCAGGGTTTTAAAATGATCAAATAGGAAAAAATGTTGTGATATTATTGTGTATAATTATTGTGTATAATTATTGTGTATTAACAAGGGAGAAATGAATGCGAAGACTATTATTTATTATTTTGATTATTTCAACATTTGTCAGTTTTAGTGCATTCTCTGAACCAAATGCTATGGATGAGTCTGGGGCGGTTGATATAGCAGAAGGGAATTTGCGGATTGTTCTCAATACTCCAGCAAACGGCAAAACTTTTCCTGCAGAAATGCAAAAATGTGATTATAAATTAGAATCAGCAATGCGTTTGCTTAATTTGGAAATGAGGGCTCCTGGTTTGTTGAGTGGAAAATATAAAGACAGCGCCGATGGAAAACCATGGGGTCAATATGGAAAAGTAAAAGAGTTATTTAAAGCTCTAGAAAAAAAGTATAGTTTTTTTTATAAGGATAAAGCAAATTGCGATAAAGAAAATGACTCCAAAGCGATTAATAATATAAGCAATACTCTTGTTGCTATGAACGAATTTAATTCTATTGATGTAGCGGAAGGAAATTTGCGAATTGTTCTCAATACTCCAGCAAACGGCAAAACTTTTCCTGCAGAAATGCAAAAGTGTGATACTAAATTAGAGTCAGCAATGGGATTGCTAAATTTGGAAATGAGACTTCCAGGATTGTTGAGTGGAAAATATAAAGACAGCACTGATGGAAAACCATGGAATCAGTATCAAAAAGTAAAAGAGTTATTCAAAAACTTAGAAACAAAATACGAATTTTTCTATAAAAAATAACTAAGTTCTTTTTCTTGCAATTGCTCGTCGCTTCGTAGACGAGCAATTTTTTTATTCACAATTACAAAATATCTTTTAGCTCAAGAACATAATTGAAATATTTTGTGGCACGTAATGCTTTTGTTATTCCAAAAGGAGCAATGAGTGCTGTTTCTAAAGAATGCTTGGGGAATTTTAAATTTAATTTTGCTTTTTTTATTTCCATTTCCTGAATAATAGAGGGATCAGCTTCTTTATTTAAAAATTTCATTTCACAGATAATGAGAGTATTGCGGTCGCACTCAAAAATTAAATCAATTTGAACTTGTTCTTTTGAATTATAATATGGCCCAAATTTAATTAAGCTATTTTGGATTCCTAGTTTCTTGGCCAAGTATTCCCCATTATTCACGCAAAAACGTTCAAAGGCCAGGCCAAGCCAAGGGAGCCACTTGTCTTCAACTATTTTCGAAAAAAGATCGCGCGTATTATTTAATATAATTTCATTCTTGTGAGGGGCCACAAATTTTTTATAAAAACAAAGATATTCATCGATAAGTTGGTAGCGTTTTTGCTTGCTGTTGATTTTATTTCCTAAAGAGATGATGGGTCTGACGATTCGGGCCATTTCTAAATTTTCAAGATATGATTTTAGCCCACCACCAGATTGAACTTTGAGTGTTGTTGAAATTTCTTGTAGCGTTTTGGGCCCGTGAAAGAGTAGTTCAACGATTTGTGGATACAAAGTTCCCTTTTTAAATTGCTTATAAAATGTTGTTTCAAAATCCTTTAAGAGGACTCCACTATTTTTGAAAGAGGTTTGATTAAGATTCCATTCAAGAGATTTTTGTCTGTCTATCCATTCATAGTATTTGGGAATACCTCCAAGAATCATTTGGTAGATTAAGCCTTCTCTCTTGTTTCGATTTGAATGAAGGAGTTTAGATGTTTCATGAGGATTTAAGGGGAGTAAATTAATTTGAAAATCAATTCTGCCATATAATGCTTTTGATCGAATGACATTCATCACCATAAAAGAGGCGAGTGAACCACATAGAACAAGCATAACATTGTGCTGCTTCCATTGCTTGTCCCAGTAAAATTTGATCTTGCTAATCAGTTGGTTTTTTCCTTGGGCCATCCATTGTATTTCATCAAAAATAATAATTTTTTTTTGAGCAGGTTCTTTTTCTAGATAGTCTGTGAGGTATAAAAAAAAGTGATCCCACGTTTGAAATTTAGTTCTTGTGAGTGTGAGATCTTTTGTTTGATCAAGAAGGCTCAGTTGCAAATGATTCAGTTGATCGAGGGTTGATGTATCCTCTAGCGCTTCGAAAAATAGCGATCTTTTCTTTTTCGAAACAAACTGCTCAAGTAATCGTGTTTTTCCTATGCGTCTTCGGCCAAAAATAACGCCAAGACGTGAATCACTTTCTTTGTAAAAATTTTCCAAATTGGAAATTTCTTGATCTCTGCCAATAAATTGAATCATAGAAGAATCATCCTTATCCGCAAAAGGTGTGACTGTTTATCTCTTGCGGATAGAGATATGGTAAATCCTATCCGCAAGAGATGTCAATGCTCACCTCTTGCGGATAGGATTTATCGTTTTTAATAATAATTGAGCTAATTGTTATATTTTATAACGACTGCAAGATGCAGGTGAAAGATAACGTAAGAAATTTATCAAGCGCTTGTTCTTCATTTTTAATATTGGCACCCGATAAGAAGGTATCTTAACATCGGGGGCCTTATGCGTTTTCATTTCGCTTTAAGCTTGACCATTTTTGTCTCAACTTCTTTTTACGCTTTTGCGGCTTCTGATTGCCAGAGTCAGTGGAAAGAGATTGTTAAAAATCCACTTGAAGAACGCTATAAATCTCTTATTGGAAAATGTGATGATGATTTAAAAGTGGCCATACGATCGCTGATTTCGAGCAATTTAAATCTCGGTTACGATGGTGCTCGCAAAATAATGTATAACGATCTTGATAATGAAAATGGAAAACTTTGTTCTGTTTATTCCGAGTATTGTCTTCCCTTTAAGGGAGGGATGCCGGATTCCAATAAAATAAACTGCGAACATAGTTGGCCTCAAAGTAAGGGGGCGGTGGGGATTGCTAAGGCCGATCTTCATCATCTTTATACTGTTGATTCACCGACAAATTCTATGAGAGGAAATGATCCTTTTTGCGAGACGGCAAGTGGGCCTAATGCGACAGAGACGATGAGCGCTCGAGGTAAAAATTCATTAGGGGTCTCTTGTTTTGAGCCAAAAGGACTTCATAAAGGTGCCGTAGCGCGTTCGATGATGTATTTTTCTATTCGTTATAATTTGCCAATAGGCCAAGACGAAGAGGGGTTCTTACGAGATTGGAATGCCCGTGTCGTGAGCGAAAAAGAAATAAAACGTAATGATAAAATCGAAAAAGTTCAAAAAAATCGCAATCCCTTTGTCGACCATCCCGAGTTCATCGAACTCATAAGCGATTTTTAATTATTCGAAAAGACGGGTATTTTATTCTGATAAGGGCAAATGTCGCCACCTGTCATGCCTTGCTTTTTGAAGTTCAATCACTAGACTGGCCATCCTGTTAAAAACTTTGCTAGAACTTACACACCGTTTTTTAAATTAACGAGTTATCACTTTACCGAATTATCAGGAGGCCATAATGGGGCAAAAAAATCCAAAACACTTTATCACTCTCATGGACTACACTTCAAAAGAATTAGAGCAGATGATCAATCTTGCTGACGATATGAAGAAAGATCCAGAAGAGTATCGTACAGCTCTTAAAGGACAAACTCTCGGGATGATTTTTGCAAAAAATTCAACTCGCACAAGAATTTCATTTGAAACAGGTATTTTTCAACTTGGTGGAATGGGGCTTTTTCTTTCTGGAAATGATCTTCAACTTTCTCGTGGTGAAACGATCCATGATACTTCAAAAGTTCTTTCTCGCTACCTTGATGGTATTATGATTAGAACTTTTAAACATTCTGATGTGGAAGAACTTGCTAAATATTCTTCTGTTCCTGTTATTAACGGTCTCACTGACTACAACCACCCTTGCCAAGCGATGGCCGACATTATGACCATTCGTGAAAAGTTTGGAAGAAATGTAAAAGGGATGAAATACGTTTATGTTGGCGATGGCAACAACGTGACTTTTTCTTCTGCCTCTATCGCTGCAAAATTTGGAATGGATTTTTATTCTGTAACTCCAAAAGATTTTGCGCTTGGAGCTGATGAAAAAAATAAACTGACAAAACTTGCTGCTGAATGCGGAACGAAGATGGTCTTCACTGATAATATTGAAGAAGGTGTTCGTGGCGCTCATGTGATTTATACAGACACATGGATTTCTATGGGGCAAGATGCGGAAAAAGAAAAGAAACTTAATGGCCTTAAAGGCTTTGAAGTTTCAAATAAAATGATGGGCATGGCCGATAAAAAAGCGATTTTCATGCACTGTCTTCCTGCTCACCGTGGGGAAGAAGTTCTTGCAGAAGTGATCGATGGGCCACAGTCTGTTATTTTTGATGAAGCAGAAAATAGGTTACATGCTCAAAAAGCAGTTATGTATACCTTGATGAAGAAATAATTTGTTTAACTCTAAAAGGGAGATTTAATATGCGTAGAAAAGTCCTTATTATGGGAGCCGCTGGCCGTGACTTCCACAACTTCAACACTTATTATCGCAATAATGAAGCGTTTGAAGTCGTAGCTTTTACTGCTACACAAATTCCTGATATCAACGATAGAAAATATCCTGCTGAGCTTGCAGGGAAACTTTATCCAGAAGGGATTCGTATTTATGATGAATCTGAACTTGTAAACCTCATCAAAAAATTTAATGTTGATGAAGTCGTTTTCGCTTATTCAGATGTTCAGCATGAATATGTTATGCACAAAGCTTCTTTAGTGAATGCTAATGGCGCTAACTTCACTCTTCTTGGAACAAAAGATACACAAATTAAATCAACAAAACCTGTGATTTCTATTTGTGCAACTCGTACTGGTTGCGGCAAGAGCCAAACAACTCGTCAAGTTGAGCGCGTTCTTAAGGAAATGGGCAAGCGTGTAGCAGCTATTCGTCACCCAATGCCTTATGGTGATCTTACAAAACAAGTTTGTCAGCGTTTCGCAACTCTTGCTGACCTTGATAAGCATCAGTGTACTATTGAAGAAAGAGAAGAATATGAACCACACATAGCTGCTGGTTTCGTGATTTTCGCTGGCGTTGATTATGAAAAAATTCTTCGTGAAGCAGAAAAAGAAGCAGACGTTATCCTTTGGGATGGCGGTAACAACGATTTTTCTTTCTATAAATCAGATCTTCAAGTTGTTGTTGTTGACCCACACCGAGTTGGAAATGAAACAACTTTCCACCCTGGCGAAACAAACCTTCATAGCGCTGAAGTTCTTGTTATTAACAAGATCGATACAGCGAAAAAAGAAGATGTTCTTAAGCTTCGTGACAACATAAAAGCTGTGAACCCTAATGCTATCGTTATTGATGCTAATTCCCCTGTTTTCGTTGAAAATAGTGGTCTTATTAAGGGCAAGCGCGTTTTAGTTGTTGAAGATGGCCCAACACTTACTCACGGTCATATGACTTATGGTGCGGGTATGGTTGCTGCTCAAAAATTTGGGGCAGCTACGATTATCGACCCACGACCTTTCGTGAAAGGAAAAATTGCTGAAACTTTCCGCATCTATCCAAAGATCGGAACTCTTCTTCCAGCAATGGGTTATGGCGATGAGCAAATGAAAGATCTTGAATCAACGATTAACGCTATTGATTGCGACGTTGTGATTATCGGTACACCTATTGATTTAGGCCGTATCCTTAAGATCAACAAACCAGCGGTACGTGTGACTTACGAGTTGGAAGAGACATCTCATCCAAATTTGAAAGAAATCATCACAAAGCGTTTTAAATAAAGTTTTTGATTTGAAAAGACTTCATAAAAAAAACCACACCTTCGGGTGTGGTTTTTTATTTGGTGCAGGTACTAGGCTATTCAAACACCATAACTTCTTTAAAAACTTTTTTGTCTGAAAGTTTGTAAGATTCAAGAAAATTTTTTATATCATTCAGCGTATAACCATTCTTTTTCAATTGCGGTAAATTGACGTTGATATAAGTTTTTCCAAAGTTTGAAATAACAGGCGCAAGATCATCTTTTTTTCCAAAGGTTTTATTAAGCACTTCAAGAATTTCCTCGCTGATAATAATGCTTCCCCCTTCAAGTTCAATAGGGCGAGACATGCCATGATCCGCACTAAAGGCCATTAAATAATCTCCTTGAGTTTTATCATTAATGAGCTTAGTGATGCGTTCAATTTGATTTTCAATTTTTAAAAAGGTTTCACGGCACTCCATGCTTTCAACTCCAAAGCGATGCCCACAATAATCTGTCCCTTTAAAGTTAATAAAAATAAGATCCGTCGTAGGCCCTAGACCAAATTGGCGCTTTGAGAGTGTGTTGATAAGAACATCGCCTTCCATTTGAGCAAACGCAGGTGAAGATTGAATACAATCACTGTCGCTCATTCCTTGAGGTGAACAATTTGCTGATTTCCAGTACTCGCTTTCATTGTTTAATTTTATGTAGTCATTATAGGAAAATTTTTCGAGTCCAAAAGGAAGGGCATAAGCTTTTTTTTCTGTGTCAAATTTTCCAAGTTTTGAATCATACCAAAAGACAAGGTTTTGTGAGTCTTTTGCATAGAGGGAACCATGTCCTGCCATACCTATGGCCGCGCGTGAGGCCCCTGCATAAACGAGAACGTTGGCCGTTAAGGCGCTTGACTTGTTCCAAAGGTCAATCAAAGTCGGCTGCGCTAATTGCATGGGATCATATCCGGCAACACCTTGATAAATATTTTCTGAGCGTTGGAGAGCAGAAACAAACGGGCGATTGTCATGCACGTGATTATATTTTGGGTAAGTTCCCGTTCCAAAGACGGCATGTGAGGGTGCTGTGCCAGAAATCCCAAAATTTAATTGGGCATTTGAATAGACAAATCCTTCATCGTGAAGTGTTTTAAAAAAATTTGAAAAGCGATAATGAGTTTTCCAGTAGAGCTCTCCACCTGCATCCATGATGAAAACCAGAATCGCTTTTGGCCTATTCATCATTTTATCTTTTTGCCATTCAGTGAGAGCTGGCGATAAGGCGTAAGGGGGGGGCGCAATTTTTAAACTTTCTGTGAGCGTGGGAATTAAACTGGCCGTGTCGACTTGCTTATCAGAATTTCCTTTTTTTACTCGAGTTGGTGAATAAAAAATAAGAGGGACGTGACTATCATATTCATAAGGCAATGAGTGGTCACTCATATGATGAGAGAGACGTTGGATCTTATTGTTAATTTCAAAATGAGATTCCCAAATCGTTTTTGCGTCTTTTTTATCAAGAATAATATTGTTTTTTTCTAGGACAAAATAAAGATCAAAGGCCCCAGGAAAATGGGTGTTGTTGGCAATTTTTTGAAAATTGTTTTCACCTGAAAAAACAAGGGGGAAATTTAAAAGCAAAAGAATAACTAAAAATAATTTCATAGGAGGTCTCCTTTTAATAAAAGCTCCAATAGCAAATGGAATAGACTTCTTCAAATCAAGATCTTGTTTAGGGCAAATCTTGACTTGATCCCAACGATTTCTTTACACATAAGATTTTTCAAAAAAAAATTGCTGAGTTTTTAAGTAAGTCTTGATGAAGTTCAAACGCAATACTCATAAGTCTTGTTCTACGATTTTGTAAATGTTTCTTAAACAAAAAGGGGTATCAAGTGAGTTTATTAAAAATGTTAAAGGTAAGTGCTCTGGCTTCGTTCAGTCTATCTTTAGTTGCGACAAGCTTTCCTCTTTCGGCGGGAGTATGGCTTAAAGGTGACCTTCATGCTCACAGTAATTATAGCGACGGAGATAGCTCTGTTCCCTTTGTCTTAGATCAGGCAAAAAAATTAGGATTTAATTACTTTGTTCTTACAGACCACGATAGCAAAATGGATGGTGAGATGAGGCATTGGTACGATCTTGATTATCGTTCAAATGATTTGATTCTTCTTTATGGAGTTGAGTGGACAACATCAAAAGGGCACGCGAATATTTTTTCAACAGGGGTTTATGATTACTCAAAACTTTGGGAAACGAATCGGCAAAAAGATCCTCGATCGGCAATGAATGAAGTCGAAAGTTTAGGCGGAATTTTTTCTGTGAACCATCCTAATAATATTTTTTTGAAATGGAAGTATTCAGAAATCCCCACTCATGTTGAGGTTTGGAATGGATCGTTTAATGGTCTTAGTCAAAATGGTGATGCTATCGGTGAAACATGGGAGTCATGGCTTCAAAGTGGGCATAAAGTTTTTCCTGTCGGAGGAAGCGATAAGCATAATTACAAAGGCCCTTTCGCTGCAGATTTTAGCATTGGGAACCCTACAACATGGGTTTATGCCGAGGAAACGAATTCTGTTGCAGTCTTAGAGGGAATAAAATTAGGGCACACAATCATGACCTATTCCCCTGAAGCTCCACGCCCAGATTTTACGATTTCGGCCAACGGTATAAATCTTAAAGTAGGAGATTCTTTAGCTGATGTTTCTGGTAAGATTGAAATAAAAGTAAGTTTGTCTAATATTGAGTGGGAGAGTTTAGCTTCTAACACAAAAATTGAAATCATTAAAAATGGTCAACTATTTGCAAAAGTAAATATTAAAGAACAAGGACCAGTCGTCACAATTTTTGATAATGTTTTAAATAAAGATGAAAAAAATTATTACAGATTAGAAATGAAAGGAAAACCTGCTGAAAAAACAGTGAACGGAAGAACAACTGATTTTGGAGATCTACTCGCTCTTACTTCTCCTATTTTTATTAATTGGTAAAATATCGACTTCGATTAAAACCTAGCGCCTTTGTCAAATGATGATTGATAAAGGCGCTTTTTATTGGGCATATTTTTCTCCCTCATTTATATGGCCTAAGATTGTTAGAATCATCTTTGAGGTGTCTTATGTTTTATAAATATAAATTAATGTTGTCTTTTTTTGCTGTTTTTTCTATTGCCCTGAGTGTTTATTATTATCATCATTTTAGTAAACAGGTGTCGTACGATTATGGAAGGGTGCCTAGTTCAACAACAGCAGTAGTTCATGATTATTTTTTAGGACAGATCAAACCTATTTTAGATTACCGCTGTGTGGTTTGCCATTCTTGTTATAATTCACCATGCCAGCTAAAACTTTCTTCTTATGAAGGAATTACGAGAGGGGCCACAAAACAAAAAATTTATGGTGATACAAGATTAGTTGCGGCACCAACGACGCGACTTTTTATAGATGCTCAATCAACTGAGGAGTGGAGAAAAAAAGGATTTGCTTCGGTTGTTTCTTTTAACGATGCCATTCCCTCGAGTCTTGATCAGTCTATGCTTTATAAAATGATTTCACATAACCGCGACTCGAAAAAAATTGATGGGCAAACATTTAAACCCGAAGAGAGTTTTAATTGCCCTTTAACCAGTGGCGAATTTGATGATTATGCAAAGAAAAATCCTAATGGAGGAATGCCTTTTGGTTTTCCTAATTTACAAGACTTTGAATTTTCAAAATTAGAAGAATGGATCGGGTTAGGTGCCCCAGGCCCAAATCCAGAGGCAGAAAAAATACGACTTGCTCCTTCAAACGAAGCTGTTGCAGAAATGATTGTAAAGTGGGAAACGTTTTTTAATAGTCAAAATAATAAAGGTCAATTAGTTGCCCGTTATCTCTATGAACATTTTTTCCTCACTCAGTTTTATTTTTCGGGATCGACTGCGGATTTTTATTCATTGGTGCGATCAAGTACGCCGGCACCTCAACCTATAAAGATAATTCCAACTCGTAGACCTTATGATGATCCAGGAGTAACGCCTGTTTATTACAGGTTTACAAAAATTCTCGATACGATTGTTCACAAAACTCATATTACTTATGAGCTTAGTGATGAAAAAATGAAACGCTTTGAAGAAGTCTTTTTTGGAAGTGAATGGGAAGTCCCAAATTCTCTTCCCGCATATTCTGAAGAGATAAATTCAAATCCATTTATTGTCTTTGAAGCTATTCCTGCGAGAGCACGCTATCAATTCCTTCTCGATAATGCTCAACATTTTGTGATGAACTTTATTCGAGGGCCTGTTTGTAAAGGAAACATTGCTTTGAATGTGATTGATGATCATTTTTTTATTATGTTTGTTAAACCTGATTCAGATCTTTCTCTTAATTACCCTAAGCTTGTTGAAAAAAATTATTCATATCTTGATACACCGGCAGCAGGTAAGGATAGTGTTGGTAAAAGTTTTTATGGAATTTATGATAGGAAACAAAGTAAATATGTGGAGTTAAGACAAAAGTATTATCAAAAACACTTTAAGCGTGGAATGAGGATGGATGATCTCTGGGATGGAGACGGCAAAAATCCTAATGCTATTTTGACTGTCTATAGACACAAAGATAGCGCTGATGTCGTGAAAGGGCCTTGGGGAGGAATTCCTAAAACAGCTTTCGTTGTCGACTATGCTATTTTAGAACGCATTTACTATTCGTTGGTTGCCGGATTTGATGTTTTTGGAAGTGTTTGGCATCAGGCCTCAACTCGTTTGTACATGGATCATTTGAGAGTTGAATCTGAAGATATGTTTTTAAGTTTTCTTCCCAAAAATAAAAGAAAACAAATAAGAGACTCTTGGTACGAAGGTGTTGCCGCAGAATTTAAGGCCTCTGTAAAAAATAAGTATTCTGGAAATGAAGCTGAGTCAGAAATTAAATTTTCAACAGATGATGTGAAAAAAGAATTTTTACTGAATGCCTTTAACAATTACTTTTCGAAAGAAGTTCGTGGGCCTATCGATAACATAAATTGTTGCGAGATTTCCAAAGATGGAATTGTTGAACTTAATATTTCAACTCAACAAGAATTCGAAAATATGCTAAAAAAGTTTGCGAACAGAAGTGCTTCATTTGTTAAGTATTTTCCGGAATTTTCGTTACTAAGAGTAAAAATGAAAGAGGGCAAAGATCTCGTTTATTCAATTGTACGAAATCGTGCTCACTCTAATGTTAGTTTTATGTTATTTGAAGACAGTCGACTAAAGCCTGAAAAAGATACTCTTTTCTTCTTACCTGGGTATCACGGAAGTTATCCCAATTTTTACTTTGTTGTTAATATGGAAAATACTGCCGGCTTTCTTCGCGAGATGGCCAGTCTGGATGATAAAGGGATTGCTGGTTTTATAACGAAATATGGAATTCGACGAAGCGATACACGCTTTTGGGCCAGCTCCGATTGGTTTAATAACAATTTTTTTGAAAATCATCCTGTAGAGGCAGGCTTTCTTGATCTCAATAGATATGAGAATTATTAATGGTCGATATTTTTTGAGTAAAGCTCCTCGCTAAAAACGAGGAGCTTTATCACGATTTTTGGCAGAATACCTGACTACAATACATAGGTGTTGTGGGTAATCTCCTCTTAAAAAAATAATAATTTTAAAACTTTGCTAATATTGTGAAATGATTTTTGTTACAATCTATCTTTAGTCTTGAACCGCTGTTACTCGCGAATAGTATAAATCGGGAGATTTTTTGTGATGAAAAAATTATTACTTCTTGCTTCGTTTCTTTTATCAACGCCAATTTTTGCGGCCCTATGGATTGAGCCTTTTGCAGGATTAGGTATAGGAACATCCGAAGCAACTGCGAGCGCTTCAGGTTTAAATTATCCTATTAAGTACGCCTACTCTGGAACAGATTATGGCGCTCGTTTAGGTTTGCGTTTTTTAGGTCTTCTGGCCGGAGTTCATTACGATACGATGAAGAGTGCAAGCTTGAAATTAAAAGATGCCAGTGGACTCACAGGACTTGCTGATACAAAAAATGATTTTACCAATATTGGAGTTTATGCTGGGTATGAGTTGCCTATTCTTTTGAAAGCATGGGGGACATATTATCTTTCCTCGAGAGACAAACGAAGTGATAAAACAGTCCAGGCATCGAGTGGCTACAGTCTTGGTCTAGGTTTAAGGCCTCCACTTCCCTTGCCTTTTATTTCGATCTATTTAAATGCGGAGTATCGCCAGTTTAGCTATGACGATTACTCAGTCGGTACTATAAAGATTAAAGATACTAAAAAGAAAGAATTTCTTATGACAATAAGTCTTCCTATTACTATTTAGATTCTTTTTATTATGCCTTGGTTTATTGCCATATCGTTAAAACAGACAGCGAGCTATGTGTTTAGAATTCAGTGGGCAAAAGATTTCTCATGTTTCGGAATGATATTTAAGCTAATATTCTTTTACGAGGAGTTTTATGAATATCTCTAAAAAAAATATTTTACTTGCACTGAGCTTTGCTAGTTTTCTTTTGCCATTTGTATCAGCACAAGATCTTACAAATAATTATGCGACACCTTTGCCTTTGCCAATCCCTGACGTTATCTGGGATGTCACTCATGTAAATGAAAACCATGCGGCACTTCGTACTGGAAATCAGTATAGCATCTGTAGTGATCTTTCTAAATTAATGATACAGGCCAAAAGTTTTTTAGCACAAAATCCAACGAAGACGCTCAAGCTTTTTTTTCCAGCAGGAGTCTATAAATTTGATACTTGTGGATATGCAATAGATGGTTTTCAAAGTGGTAAACTTTGGGTTCATGGTGCGGGGACAGGTAAGACAATATTTCTTTATTCGATTAGCGATTCTCCTGCCAATATTAACGATTTTCCTCTACGAATTAAAGAGTCAAAAAATGTGACTTTTTCAGGTATACACTTAGAAAGATATGGTTTTTATTCTCCCCACTTTCAAGTCATTGGTCGTAACGACTCTTTAGGATCAAAAAGCTACACCTTAAAACTTCTTGATGGTTATCCTAGTCCAGAAAAACTGGCCCCACTTGTTGGAACGAGTTGGGGGAACGTCGCCTTGTTAACTTACGAATATGCTGCTCTAGATCCTGAGCACAAACCGATAAGAATGCCTTATCCAAATATCGTTACAGGCGCTACTGCAGATGAATCACCCTTTATTCCTGTTAAAGGTCAGCCTGGAGTTTACACAGTTCTTTTGCGTTCGCAGGCCCGAAGTTATCCTACTAAAGTAGGAGATTATGTTGCGGCCAAAGTACGAAGTGGAATGGCCACTATAGCTATTGTTCGTTCAAATTATGTTGCCCTTAGAGATATTCTTATTACAAGAGGCGCGAATCAAGCAGTGTTCACTTATTCGACTTCAGATCATCTGACAGTAGAAAAAATGAGAATTACACGCCCTGTTGATGTCCAATTTCCTGGGGAGTTTGCAGGTGGAAAACCTTTTCTTTCACAACCCGGGGGAGGGATTGTTGCGTTTGCTTATCACACAGATCCTCAAGAAAAACGTAATGGAGCAGTTGTGAAAGATTGCTTTATTCAAAGCACAGCTGACGATGCAATTGCTGTAGGCACTTGGGGATCTCATGATCTACTAATGGATGGCCCAAGTGTGACAGGCAATACGATTATGGATAATCAAGCAAGAGCGATTTTAGTTTTGCCACTGACAAATGGGCTCGTTCGAGGAAATAAAATTATTCGCTCGGAAAGTGGCCTTTGGTTGCGCAATCATGACGATGTTCAAGATGGAAAGAGCAGTGTTCAAAATCTTAGAATTATTCAAAATATCTTTAATATAACATCAGGTGGCCCTGCCATAGGTTTTCTTGATGAAAGCGGTGCTAAAGGGGGGCTTCATACTCAAATTGATATTAATAACAATGAATTCTTAATGGCCTCACAAAAAAATCCTCTCATCTCAGTGGCAAATGCAGGCCAGGTCAATATTGCAAATAATCGTGTTAAGTCTTTTATGCAAGCAGTGGACGTTAACTTTTTTGAAAATCCACTTCGACCAAATGAACCTCTTATTACTTCTCTTGTCTATGTGAATGATGCAGTCAAAATCACAGGAAGGAATAATGTTACAGTTGCTTTAGAAGGGAGTCAGCAAGTCACAGGTGCAAGTAGTAAGTGGACAGGCACTTTTCCGATTTCATTGTTTATGATTGGAAAGTAGTTTTGAAAGAACTAAATCGAGATCGTGCGAAATAAAAATTCTAAAAGGCCCTCGTGATGAGGGCCTTGCTTACTTTAAAATTTTCTAAGTAAAATTCATTAAAGAGACCTGATACATTGATTTATTTCTCGATAG
>Ga0247844_1000761_pt1 | contig 65247 bp, 54 predicted proteins | sample LaCtaG_FD_192421 | JGI IMG/M metagenome (GOLD analysis project Ga0247844, IMG submission 192421) | Freshwater microbial communities from meromictic Lake La Cruz, Castile-La Mancha, Spain - LaCruzMarch201714.5m_1 | ecosystem: Environmental > Aquatic > Freshwater > Lake | place: Spain: Castile-La... | reverse complement strand
GTAATGCTCATACTTCGCAAACGCCTAAAGAGAATCCCTACTTCTCTGATTTTTCAAAAACTGTCGCAAGGCAGTTTTTTTATTGCCGAAATCCAGAGCTGGTCTTTTTTATTATACTAAATAATTAGCTCTTATCCTCTCCTAGGCTAAGTAAAGATATTATAAAGGGGCTTTTTTTATGGAGTTATTTTTGATATTATTATCTAATGGAAGTTTTAGTTGAAAGGTGTTTATGCGTAGTATTGAGCAGATTATCAGTGAAAGTATAGAAACTAAGCAAAAAATTATTGCAGACAAAATTCTTTTGGCCTCAATAAATAAAAGCGTTGAAGCTATAGTTTTGGCCTTCAAAAACGGTAATAAAGTATTTTTTGCAGGAAATGGTGGTTCTGCTGCAGATGCACAGCATTTGACGGCTGAATTTACAGGCAGATTTTATAAAGAAAGAACACCATTGGCGGCGATTTGTTTGAATACAAATGTCTCCTCAATTACTGCTATAGCCAATGATTATGGTTATTCAGAAGTTTTTGCGAGGCAAATAACAGCACTAGGCAAGACAGGCGATGTTTTTGTGGGGATTACAACCAGCGGAAATTCTGAAAATATAATGAAAGCTTTTAAATATGCTAAAGAAAATGGAATTTTGACAATAGCTTTGACTGGTCAAACTGGCGGGAATTTGAAGGAATATGCGGATATTTTGATTAATATCCCATCAGCTGATACCCCTCGAATTCAAGAATCACATATAACAATCGGGCATATAATATGCGAATTGGCAGAAAAGGAATTATTTTAATTAATGAAAACAATGAACATAATACAATATTTGATAAAAAGGATTAATGAACTTGGCGTGGAAGAATTTTTCGGAGTCCCTGGCGATTATAATTTCAACCTTATCGAAGAAGTTCAAAATAATTCGAATACAAAATGGATTGGCTGTTGCAATGAACTAAATTCAGGCTATGCAGCGGATGGCTATGCAAGGATTAAAGGGCTTGGTGCTGTTGTCACGACTTTTGGCGTGGGAGAGCTCAGCGCAATCAATGCAGTTGCAGGCTCTTATGCGGAGAGTGTACCTGTTGTTAAACTTGTTGGGATGCCCAAGAGAAAACCTATTTCTGATGGCCGAATTATGCATCATAGTTTGGGAGATTTAAATTATGAAGTTTTCTGTGAAATGTATTCGAAAGTTACTGCCCATAGTGTAATTTTGTCTGTCGAAAATGCTCAAGAAGAAATAGAAAAAGCTTTGTCAGTAGCTTATAACCTCAAAAAACCTGTTTATATAGGTCTTTATGGTGATTTATGCTTAGAGCCTATTGAAATAACGACAAAACCTTTTGAACCAAATAAAACGAATCAAGATACTTTGAATTCGGTGATTAATCATATATTAAGCCTTTTGGAAGAAGCAAAAAAACCTTTAATAGTAAGTGAATTCCCGATTTTAAGATATGGTTTGGAAAATCAAATGCAAGAGTTTGTTGATAATTCAGGATTTATGGCGACAACTCTTGCGATGGGAAAAGGTTCAATTAATGAAAATTCAAAAAACTATATAGGGCTTTATTGTGGAGATTTGACTTCAGCAAAAACTTGCGAAATGGTTGAGTCTGCGGATTGTGTTTTGGGTTTTGGAATTTTGATGACGGACTTCAATTCCGGAGGGTTTACTTCACGACTCGATTTTACCAAAGTCATTGATATTCAGTCAAATTACGTCAAAATTGATGATATCGAGTATAAAGATGTTTATATTGCGGATGTTTTGGAGCAATTGAACAAAAAAATCATCAAAAAAGACTTAAATATTACAAAAGTTGATTTTGGTTATGCCAAAGAAGTTGCCAATGATGAGGATTTGACTCAAAGTTATATATATTCTATGATGCAGGACTTTTTGAGTCCGAGTGATATTTTTGTTACAGAAACAGGTTTGACATCTTTCGGTTCTATTCCAAGCAAGATTCCCCATGGGGTCAAATTCTGTTCTCAAACTTTGTGGGGATCTATCGGGTGGGGGACTCCTGCTTGCTTAGGCGCAAGTGTTGCAGATAGAACAAAAAGAGTTATTATGCTCACAGGCGAAGGTTCACATCAGATGACAGTCCAAGAGATTAGCACTATGCTACGTTATGGCGTCAATCCTATTATTGTTGTTGTTAATAATGAGGGCTATACGATAGAGCGACTTTTGTGCATAGATCCTATGGAAGAATATAATGATATTGCAAAATGGGATTATACTAAACTTGTCGAAGCTTTTGATGGGAAATCCTTGCGACTTAAAGTAAGGACTAAGAAGGAATTTTTAGAAGCTTTAAACAGTGCCAGAAGAACAAATGAACTTGTTTATATTGAAGCATTTACGGATATTATGGATGCTCCGGAATTCGCTTGTAAATTGAGTGACAAGTGTTCTCCTCTTGCGCAGTTTTAGCGAAGTCTACCAAAAATCCGCAATATTTTAAAGCTTTAAGGCGTTATTTAATATTGTGAGTTACAAGGTAATTTTTTATATCAAAAGGGAAGCAAAACACGAGGCTTACAATCTCGTCAAGTTTTCTTTCCATCTTGTTCTGCAAATATGGGTTTAGAGGGTCAGAGGTTGTGACAGTAACAGCTCTACCAAATTTGTAGAGAGGTAATGCTTGGGTTTCAAGGATAAAATTTACGCCTGCTTTTTCGAGATATTCTGGTTTTACAATTGTTGTATTAGGGTCAACATAGGCGAATCCGAGATAAGTTCCCCAAAGTTTACCTAATTTTGCTTTATCTATGCCATAGTCAGAGTTAAGCGTTAATGCTACTTGAAAAACATCATCTCCATTTTTTTCAAAAAGAGTTTTTATTGTTTCCAAGTCAATCTTTGTGTTTTTTGATAAATAAATATGAAAATCTTCTTTGTACATTAATCACCATTGGTCTCTTTTGAAAGTTTCCCACGTTTGGTCTATTTTTTCAATCATTTCTTCAATAGGTGTATCTTTTCTTAAAAAGCAGTGTACTCCAGATAAAGAACAATCGTTAATCAAGTCCACTAGCGGAGTGGCGGTCAAGATTATAATACAGGTAAATGGAAATTTGGCAGCGTGTTCTTTTAGAAATTCTGCACCTGTAAGCTTGGGCATATTAATATCTAAAAGCAAAATATCTGGTTGTCTTTGATTTAAAACAGTGAGAAGTTGGTCGCCACTTTCAACTTCTGCAACTACCTCAAAATGGCGGGTATTTAAAGTTGTTTTTAGAAAATATCTTACAAATTCTTCATCATCAGCAATTACTATTCTTGCCACATTATTTTCCTTCTAAAGCTAGTTTTACCAATCTTTATATATATTTTAAATGTTATCTTTTCATACCTTTAAGCTTTTAATATTACTATTATTTTCAACTTCTTTCAAGGTAAATTCAAATTCTGTTAAAAAATTTAAATAATTTCTGTCTTGAGTTTTTATTCTTTTCTGGATTTTGGTCTTTTTTTTATAAATAAAGCATAATTTAATTAATAGCAGAATTGTAATCTAAAGAATAATTTAAATGAAAATACCAATATTTGATACTTCGATAAAGCAGGAAAGACTTTATTGCCTTGACTGGCTAAAAGTTTTTGCAATACTTATGGTGTTTGTCCTGCATAATGCTCACTTTTTCGATTTTATTGACTGGAATATAAAAAATAGTACTGAAAGTTCTGGAATGATGCTGATTCTTTTACTTATTCATTTCTGGTGTATGCCGATTTTCTTTTTGTTGGCAGGTGCAGGCACAAAATTTGCACTTGAGCACAGGACGGGAAAGCAATATATCGGAGAGAGGATTAAAAGGCTTATCATTCCTCTAGGCATAGGAATGATGTTACTTGCTCCGCCTCAGGGATATGTTGAAAATTTGAGTAAATTAAAATTTGAAGGCTCTTTTATAGATTATTATCCTTGTTTTTTCAAAAATTTACCCCATACATTTAACTTGGAAGTTTTTGGGGCTAATACCTATCATCTATGGTTTCTTGGATTCTTATTTGCTTTCTCTATTATAGCTCTGCCTTTATTTGTATGGCTAAAGACTACAATTGCGCAGAAATTTATTTCAAAAATTGCTTCTTTTTGTGATAAAAAAGGTGTGATTTTTTTGTTTGCATTACCAATCTTAATTTCTCATTTGGTTTTGCGGGTATCATTTCCTGACTATAATGACTGGGCGGATTTTTTATACTGGTTTATTTATTTTGTCTATGGCTATTTAATTTTTTCGCATATAAAATTTGAGCAGGCAATAAAAAGGCATTGTAAGGCAGCTTTAATTATCGCAATAGTTTGCATATTATCTATTGTAGCTATGTTATTAGGGGGCTTTGGTATTGACGGGATTGCATATCCAACTTATTCGGTGCAATCTATAATATTTATGACTATATACAGTTTTCTAACTTGGTCGTGGGTTATTTTTATGTTGAGTACAGGGTTTAAGCTACTTAATTTCAATAACAAATTCCTTGAATATTCGAGCGAAGCAGTTTTGCCATTTTATTTATTGCATCAAACTATCATTTTGATAATAGGATTTTATGTTGTTCAATGGGATGCATCTATAATTGAAAAATTTCTTTTTATTGGTTCAACATCTTTGATAGCAACGATTGGCATATATGATTTGTTCATTAGGCGAATAAATTTTAGCAGATTTTTGTTTGGAATGAAGTCGTTGAAAAAGCAAAAAAAATTACCAAGGTTGCCGTTAAATAATTTAGGGTGAAAATGTTTTCTGCTCTGTAGCTAGCACTTTTTTTTCTTGAGGCTTTTTAACTCTCAATGTGTAAGAGAGAATATGACTGGAATACTATGCAAATTCAATGTTTAAGCCCTAATTGTAATAATAAGCATGCCGATATAAAAAATGGCAATCCTTTACCGCCTGTTGAGGTGACACCTGTTTCGGATAAGGTGAATTTTTCTCATAAATTATCCCAAAATAACGATATTTTATTTCATAAAAGAGGAAATGTTACCCATGTTGTAACCTTTCAAGGGTTGAAAAATCCTGTGAAAGAACTTATGCCTGCACTTCAGATGAAGGTAAAAGGGGTCAGCAATTATCAAAAAAGTTTTTCTGAGCTAATGCCAGGGGAAGAAATTGGCAATATTAACAAAATAGCCCAAAGTGAATGGAAAGACGAAGAACCCCTTGATTTTGTTATTAACAATAATAGGATACTTCTAGCGCATCCCAAATTCGGTGCGATTGGAAGAGTTCCTGAGGAAATCGCTGCAAATTTATTGCATATAATTAGAAAAGACCCTTCTAATTACAGTTTTGGATTATCTAATCTAGTGGCAGGTAATTCAAAAGGCGCTGAAACTATTGGCCTTAGGGTGAATTTGCTTTATAAGGGCAATAATCCTGAAAATTTGAAAATAGTTCAAGGCACTTTTAATGATATTCTCAATAACAAAGAATGTGCTGAAAAAATTATGCAGTATCAGCCAAAAACGTCGCTGGAAGATACTTTGAAAATTATTTTGGATTATGAAGAAAAGACAAATGGCAAAGCTGCTGCACAAAAAATGAGTGCTGTTATCGACAATATATCAAATGAAATAAAGAATCCTGCAAATAAAAGAATTCTTCTTATAGGGCATTCAAAACCTGATGGTGACACAATCGGCAGCTGTTTAGGGCTTAAAAATGCCATAGATTTGCTCGGTCAAGATAAAATTGTGGATTGTGCTATTGATGACAAAATCCCCGGACTTTTTAGGCATAAACTTCCTGGATTGGATGGAAATATAAAAATGCCTCAAGGTTCAGAATATATTAAAAATCTTCAAAAAGAAATTGAAATTCTTAAAAAATCAGAAAAGACTGAAAGCACAAAAAATAGCATAAATCTTTTGGAAAATGAAGTTAAAGAATTGCAAGATCCTGAAAAACTTCTTGAAAAAGATTCGAAGTATGACCTTGTGATTTTGTTGGATATTCCGACTCCTAATAGGTTTACTACTGGATTTAAGCCATATATTGAAAGCGCAAAAAATGTGATTTATATAGACCACCATCCGCATCGTTTTAATGAATGGCAAGCTTCAAAGGATAAAACAGGCATAAATATGCAACAAATTCAGGATAGAAATTTATCCCTTGTTGCAGAAGCTGTTCCATCTGCCACTGAATTGGTTGCGGTCATTGCCGGCAAAATTTTACCTGGATTAAGTGATATTAGCGCTCAAGGGAAAAAATTGCCTATATTTATTAAGACGCAAGAGCAAATTAACAAATTAAATGCATTTGTCGCAAGTATAGTTACAGGGACTTCGACTGATACAAGTGCATTTACAAGAACAGCAAATTTGCTTCCTGGACACGCTACTATGGCGGTTCAAGATAGGCCAAACTTTATGCCTGAAGGTGTATCAAAATGGCTGATGGATATTACGGATGGCAAAATTTCTAAAAAATGGATGCGTGATAATCTGGAGTACGACATTTCAGATACAAAAACAGATAAGTTGAGTCTTTCAGCAAGAGAATTGATGATAAGCCATTCTATCAAAGGCAAAAATACATATGAGGATTTGAGCCTTGGGGTAGTAAGTATGGATTATAATAAATTGAACGAAATATGGAATGCAGGAGTTGTTCACGATCCAGAGTTAGGTTTGCTGGATTTGTACAAAATTATAAACGGAAATGAAGTTATGGGGCTATTAAAATCAAATCCTGAACTGAGCATCAAGTATAGTTATGGAAATGCCGATCCTAATACTGTTTCCTCTAAGTTAGCAAAACTTTCTAAAGAAACATATATAGGAAAATACGATAACGATAGAGTAGCAGTATTTATATGTCAGGACAAGAAAAAAGGCGAATTGGACGAAAAACTTTTGCCTGCCGAAAGTAACGGACTTCGTCTTTCAATGAGATCCGGTCCTGCTTCTGACCATTCGGAGATTTTGGCTAGTTTATTCGGTGGCGGAGGACATGGTGGAGCATCAGGCGGGAGAATAGATTTGCCTGGAATTGAATTGGACAGCAAGCTTTCTGTAATGGTCAACGGTAAAATAGAAAAAGACCAAGCTAAAATTTTGGCAGAACTAAAGAATAACCTCAAAATCACTCATGACCATAAGATTCCTGATTCGGAAAAAATTAATCTTACCTCAAAAGTCGAAGTGATTATGGATGAACAAGGCAGTACTTGTGAGGATTTAATAGTTTCTTTGACTAAAGAAATTAGAAAAGATAGCATTCCCTACGAAAGTAAAAAAATGAGTAAAGGGAAAACAGATATTAACAGAAATCAAAAAACTATTATCAAAAAAAAGAGATAGAGATTCTAAATAAAATAGACTATTTGAAAAATTAAATTATAATCTCAGAAGAAATTTTATTTAAGTTACAATGGGAGTAGTCTTTTTAAGGGCAATTTCAGGCGGAATATATAATATTTTTTCCAAAAGGATTATAATGGCAATCAGGAGAATAGTTTGAGTGAATAAAAAAGAGCGAACAGCTGGTATATCAATAATCTCAAATACGGTTTTGATTCTATCAAAACTGTTTGTCGGTTTATTCACAAACAGTGTAAGTATTATTTCAGAAGCAGTTCATTCTTTTATGGATCTTTTAGCCGCTGTAATAGCTTTCTTTTCTGTAAAAAAAGCATCCGAACCAGCCGATGATGACCATCAATACGGACATGGCAAATTTGAAGAGGCTTCAGGTCTTGCAGAAGGAGCGTTGATAATTATCGCAGCCGGATTCATTATACATGAATCGATTGATAAACTTATTAGTGGGCGAATAGATTATATTGATTCAGTTGCAGGCATAGCAGTTATGGCTTTGTCTGTAATAGTAAATATATTTGTAAGCCGAAATCTTTTTAAAGTGGCAAAAGAAACGGATTCAATGGCCTTGTATGCCGATGCAGAGCATTTGCGTACTGATATTATAACTTCAGCGGGTGTTTTGCTGGGTTTGGTTTTAATAAAATTCACAGGATTTAAAATGCTAGACCCAATAGTAGCTATTTTCGTTGCAATACTTATTATCAAAGCTGGAATTGAGTTATGTGTTTCTGCTATGTCGAATCTACTTGATCCTTCGCTTCCTGCTGAAGATATAGAAATAATAAAATCGGTGTTGGCTGAATATTCAACTGATAAACTAATGACTTATGGCAATTTAAAAACAAGAAAATCTGGTTCTGAAAAGTTGATTGAATTTACATTATTAATGTCTGGAGAATTGACTCTAGAAGAAGCGCATAAAATATGTGATCAAATAGAAAATGATTTGAAAATAAAAATATTAAACACATTTATTACTATTCATGCAGAACCTTTTTAGCTTAAAAATTTTTTTGGGGTATTATGTTAAATAAAGCCGAGGATGTGTTATGAAAAAACTTTTATTAATTTCTATAAGTATAATCTTTTTTGTAAGTTTAAGTGCGCAAGCAAAAACTATTAGGGTAATTTCGTTAGATCAATTTTCGACAGAAAACCCTTCAAAAACATATAGGGTTCAAATTATTGAAAAAGAAGAGTTCAAAGATGGGACAGTATGTGAGGCTGGTACAATAGTTACTGGTGAAGTTGTCAAAGTTAAGAATGCGCAAAGAGGAAAAAGAGATGGCTATTTTGAATTTATACCAACTTCTTTAACTTTTGAGCATAACACTTGCCAAATAAAAAAGCCTCGTGTAGTTGCAAAAGTAGTTGGACATGCGCCAATCGGCTCTGCAATTAGTACTGAAAAAGTTTTAGAAAACGCAGCTAAGGGTGCAGCAGGGCTTATTTTCAAAGGTGCTTCTCAAGGAATTTCTTTTGTACAAGGAGTCGCCGAAGCAGAGGATGGGCAAAGAATGAAATCAGGTTTTACAAAATTATATAAAGATTCTCCTTTGGCTTACATTGAAGAAGGTGCCGAACTAAAGGTTAATCCCGGCGATCTTATAGTTTTAAAATTAAAAAAAATAAAACCTAAAAAGGACTAGTGTCTAGCCTCTTTGAGGTTTATTCATTTTTATAACGCCTGCAATTGTATGAGTTTCATCATCATCATTTCCTGTTTGCGCATTGTAATATCTGGATTTTATAAATCTGTCATCACCGTGTTCATCATCTCCAGCGTTACCTTCAACGGTTCTTATTTTTCCATCGGGAGTGACTTCAACAACTATTGCTGCATGTCCATAGCCTTCGGCGTCCCTTTTCATTAATAAGATATCGCCAGGTTGGATTTTATAGTTGCCTTTTTTCTTAAAAGGCAGATAACTATGATTCTTTTTAGCTTTTGCTTCTAGTCTTAAAGTAGATTCTTCATGTCCAAAGAAAGTTTTAATTCCTGCTTTTTCATACATATTAGTCGCAAAGTGCGAACACCAGTTTTCATCTTTGCCTTTTGTATATTCTTTGAAACCTCCATTATCCCAGCAGTTGCCGGAATCTAACTGCAAAAGAGCTATTTTGGCTGCTTTTTGTGGTCCAGTTAGCTTAGAATCGGCAGCTATTTCCTTTTCTTTTTTTAGTCTTTCCGCTTTTTTGGCTTGGTCTACAGGTGGTGCTTTATATTCTTTGGACGTTGTAGCTGTTCTGCCTGTAGTTACATTAGCCATTACTCTTTGAGGGGCTGTTGTTACAGATTCTTTGTACTCAGTAACTTCAACATTAGGAGCTAGAGTGGCTTTTATATAATTTGCACGTATTTCTTTATAAGCTTCCGTATTCATTAGGCCACTTGGAGCAGAAGTGTTTTTATTTTTGGTGGTAAGGTTTCCAAATTTGCCAACAGAAGTACCCTGAAGAAGGTCATCTCTTTCTACTGTAGCTATTGTATCCATATTAGCAGCTTTTTTTGCATCAATCGTTAATTCTTTTCCATTAGAAAAACGATATGTAACAAAACCTGAACCTTGATAGCTGCCATCTTTGCCTGTTTCTTTTTTGCTGATTATTTTAGCAGAATAATTTTCTCCAGTTTTAGCATTTTTGTATTCTATGTCATCGCCAACACTTATTGCACCGTCATAGGTCTCAACTTTATTATTGAACAAAAATACTTCATCCTTATTTACTTCCAAAGGAATTTTTGCTTTGTATTTTTGCCCTGGTAAGCTTAGGGATGCTTGGCTAATATTAAATGGTTCTGGCAATAAATTAGTCCTATTTTTAGCTATAACACTATAAAAACAGGTATGGCAATAATATTGCCTTAGTATATATTTAGTGTAAAGTATTATTAAAATAATGAGACCTTTAAAAAATTAAAAGCCTCATTATTATAGGGTAGGGTAATTTATACTAATTCTCCAGAAATAGAAATCGTGTAGTCTTTGATGATTATGTTTTTTTCAGCAAGTGTTAATGCTTTTTGCACTACCATCTCGACCCCAGAGCAACAAGGGACTTCCATATGTACTATGGTGATTGATTTGATGTCTTGATATTTAAAAATATTAGTAAGTTTCTCGACATAACTATCCAGTGTTTTATCCATTTTTGGGCAAAACATAACAAGGACCTTGTTTTTGAGAAATTTCTGATGAAAATTGGCATAAGCAAATGGCACACAATCAGCCGAAATCAACAAATCTGCGTTTTTCAAATATGGAGCATTTGGGTTCAAAAGTCCTAACTGAATCGGCCAAGTATCCAACTGAGATTGAATACTGACATTTTGATTTGTTTCGGTTTTTTTGTCTCTGTCAATTGTTTTTGCCATCGTTCCAGGGCATCCGCAAGGAAGTTTTTCTTCGTACGAAGGCACTTCGATTCCATTTTTTTGAAGATAATCAGTAGCTTGCGCCAAAAATTTATTTTCGCCATGGTCAAAAAGGTGCTTCAAGTGTGCTTTTATTACATTTGCACCGCCTTTGACGACGTTTTCCATAACTTTGTATTCATCATAAGGCTCGGCTTCTCTCTCTTCGATTTTCATCGCTCCAGTTGGGCATTCGCCTATGCAAGCACCTAATCCGTCGCAAAATAAATCGCTCACGAGTCTGGCTTTGCCGTCGATTACCTGCAATGCACCTTCAGGGCAACCTGGGATGCAATTTCCGCAGCCATTACATTTTGCTTCATCTATTTCAATAATATTTCTTTTCATTTTTTTACCTTCTTTTCTTTTTTAAAAAAGAAAAGCCGAAGTTTGACCCTCGGCTTTTCAAGGACAACATCCAGCTATCCTAATATTGCCTTCAAATCCTCATCAGCCGTTGTAATTGGCTTGATTCCGAATTTTTCTACTAGTACATTCAATACATTTGGCGTGATAAATGCTGGTAAAGTTGGTCCTAAACGGATGTTTTTGATTCCAAGATAAAGTAGCGAAAGCAATATACAAACCGCTTTTTGCTCATACCAAGAAAGAATCATCGACAATGGCAAGCTATTAACATCGGTCTCAAATGCATTTGCAAGCGCTACTGCGATTTGAACAGCTGAATAAGCATCGTTGCATTGCCCGATATCTAACAAACGAGGAATTCCTTCGATATCTCCAAACTCAAGTTTGTTAAAGCGATATTTACCGCAGGCTAATGTCATAATTATGCAATCATCAGGCACTTTTTGGGCGAATTCTGTGTAATAATTACGTCCACTTTTTGCGCCGTCACATCCTCCGACTAGGAAGAAGTGTTTAATTTTTCCTGCTTTTACAGCATCGATTACTTTGCCAGCAACATTCAAAACTGCATTGTGACCAAATCCGATTGTAATACGTTTTTCTTCTTCATCTTCGCTGAAGCCTTCCATTGACAAGGCTTTTTCTATTACGGGCTTGAAGTTTTGATTATCAATATGCAGAACACCTTCCCATGCAACTAGGCCTGAAGTAAAGATTCTATCGAGGTATCCGGCTGGGTTTTGGATGCAGTTTGTTGTCATCAAAATTGACCCTGGGAATTCTTTAAATTCCTTAAGCTGATCTTGCCAAGCACCACCATAGTTGCCTGCCAAGTGAGAATATTTTTTCAAACCAGGATAAGCATTACAAGGAAGCATTTCACCGTGAGTATAAACATTGATTCCAAGGCCTTCTGTTTGTTTCAAAAGTTCGTCTAAATCTTTCAAATCGTGACCTGATACAAGAATTGCTTTTCCTTTAATTGGGGTTATGCGAACGCTTGTAGGCTCTGGGTTTCCGTAAGTTTCGGTATTTGCTTTGTCCAAAAGCCCCATAACTTTTAAGTTGATTTCACCACACTTCATATTGTAAGCAAGCAATTCAGTCAAATCTGCTTTGCCTTTTGCCAACATTGCTAATGAATCAGCAAAGAAAGCGTACGCTTCGTCATCTTCGTAACCCAAAGTCCAAGCGTGGTGTGCATAAGCAGCCGTTCCTTTTAGTCCGTAAGTCAAAAGTTCTTCAAGTGCCAAAAGGTCAGCATCTTCGCTTTCTTTTCTTTTAGAAATAGAAATTTCTTCTGCTTTTTTGAGTAAATCTTCTAAGCTAGAACCTTCTTCGCAGCCACATCCGCATCCGCAAGTACAATCACAAATTTCTTCAACAGAAATATTGTTTTCTTTGCAAAGTTTTTTGGCTTTGTGTTTTTCATCAACAATTTTTTTAAGCAATCCCAATAATCTGTCATCATCGAAATTGACGTTAGTCACTGTTGTGAAAAGAGCATCTAATATAAGATGGTCAGCATCTGCATTTTTGATGTTTTTTTTCAAAAGAGCATCGTGGTAAAAAGCAAGTTTTTTGGTCGCAAACAAAATCAAATCCTGCAATTTTGCAGTTGATTCTTTTTTTCCGCAAACACCTACTTGAGTACAACCAGTACCTTTTGCAGTCTGTTCGCATTGGTAACAAAACATTGACATAAATTTTTCTCCTTAATTTCTAAAGTCCGATATTTTTGTTTTTTTGAAATAATTTTCAAATTCTGTAGTTATTTTATTAGTAAGTCCGCCCATAATACATTGGTCGCCTTGGCACGGTCCGTTGGCAAATAAACAACCTGAGTGCTGACTTTTGCCCTCGATTATTTCGTATATTTCCCAAAAGGTTGCATCTTCATGTTCTTTGTTGATAACAAATCCGCCTTTAGGCCCTTTGCTGGAAATCAAATATCCTGCTTTGACAAGTCTTTGCAAGACTTTTGAAAGATGATTGTCCGACACTTTGAATTTTTGTGAAATTTCTTTAACAGAAGAGGTTCCTTCATCTTTGTTGCAGATATAAATTATTGAATGCAGTGCTATTGCTGTGGCTTCAGATATTTTTATAATGGATTGCATTTTCTCACCTTTCTGAATTGGTATATTGGTACTCTAATACCTAAATATAAATTTGTCAATCTTTTGGTTACAAAACTTTAGAAACGCTAAAGAACTATTGACTATATAGCAATATGCGAATATACTTATATAGTTATAATAAAGATGGGAATTTTTGTATGGACTTCGAATATTATTCTCAATTATTTAAAGCATTAGCGCATCCCATAAGGCTTCAAATTGCCTGCGGATTGATGACAAAAAACGAATGCAATGTATCCACAATGGTTGAAAAACTTGGGGTTTCGCAGCCTATGGTTTCACAGCATTTGAATATTTTGAAAAATGCAGGAATAATCGAAAGCCAAAGAAAAGGCAATCAGATTTGCTATAGCGTTACTAATGAAAAAGTAAAAAACATTATAAAATCAATGGAGATAAATTTATGCGAGTAATAATAGTTGGTGGTGGAGCAGCAGGTGCCAGTTGTGCAGCAAGGCTCAGACGTCTTGATGAAAAGGCTGAAATTACGATTTTGGAAAGAACAAATGAGGTTTCAATAGCCAATTGCGGCCTGCCTTATTATTGCTCTGATGTGATAAATGACCGAGACAAAATGATTGTGGCGAAGCCAGAAACATTCGAAAATCTTTTGAATATCGAGGTTAAGCTGAATTCTGCGGTTACTTCAATCAACCGTGAACAAAAAACCGTAACAGTGAATAATGATTATGACCTTAGCTATGATAAAGTAGTTTTGGCACTGGGCGCAAGCCCAATTGTTCCTCCCATTGAAGGGATTAATGACGAAAGAATTTTCACTGTCAGAACTCTCAAAGATGCAGACAAAATAAAAGATTTTATCAAAAATAACGATATCAAAAAAGCCGTCGTGGTCGGTGGTGGTTTTATCGGTGTTGAAATGGCTGAAAACATTGCACATCTTGGAATAGATACATCTTTGATTGAGCTTTCTGACCAAATATTGGCTTTTTTGGATACAGATATGGTTGCTTTTGCCCAAAATCAAATGCGAGAAAATGGCGTAAATTTATATTTGAGTGATGGCGTAAAATCATTCTCTGACCGCAAAGTCATATTGAATAGTGGGAAAGAAGTACCGTTTGATATGGTTATTCTTGCTATCGGCGTTCGCCCTGAAACAGCAATTGCCAAAGATGCTGGACTGTCTATAGGACAAGCAGGAAGCATAAAAGTTAATGAATTTATGCAAACTTCTGACCCTGATATTTTTGCAGCAGGAGACAGCGTTGAAATAAAAGATTTTGTCACAGGCGCAGATTCTATCATCCCTCTTGCAGGACCAGCAAACAGGCAAGGGCGAATTATTGCAGATAATATAGCAGGGCAAAATTCGACTTATAAAAACACCCAAGGAACTTCTGTGGTAAAGGTTTTTGACCTAACAGCCGCTTCTGTGGGAAACAACGAAAAAAGACTGCAAAAACAAAATATCGAATACAAAAAAGTCCATATTTGGGGCAATTCTCACGCAGGATATTACCCAAATTCTTTTCCATTAGCAATAAAACTGCTATTCGCCAATGACGGTAAAATCCTTGGGGCACAAGCATTAGGAATGGAGGGGGTCGAAAAACGTATCGATGTAATTTCTTCTGTAATGAGAATGGACGGCAAAGTGCAAGACCTCGTGGACAGCGAATTATCTTACGCTCCGCCATATTCGTCTGCCAAAGACCCTGTAAATGTGGTTGGAATGGCTGCGGATAACATTCTTAAAGGCTTTGTCAAACCTGCATTTTATGAGGATTTGAAAGATGGTTATTTGATTGATGTCAGAAAGCCGATGCAGTTTTCGACAAAAACAATCGAAGGAGCAATCAGCATACCTGCGGAAGAACTCCGAGAAAGACTTGATGAAATTCCAAAAGATAAAAAAGTCGTGCTTTTTTGCTCAAAAGGCTTTACGAGCTATATAGCGAGCAGAATCCTTAATCAAAATGGTTTTGATAATATTTACAGCTTATCTGGCGGACATTTGCTTTACAAAGAAATAGTCAAAAATAAAGAAGGATTTTTAATGAACAATTTGCCGAAGCCTCAAATAAATATTTCTGCCTCCAAAACCATCAGAGTGGATGCTTGCGGAATGCAATGCCCAGGACCGATTATGAAACTTTCTGAGGTAATGAAAACACTCGATAGTGGCGAAACTCTGGAACTCTCTACTACTGACTCAGGCTTCAAGTCAGACATTTCGGCTTGGTGTGATTCTACGGGAAATACCCTCATTAATCTGACTACAGAGAATAAAATAATCAAAGCTACAATTCAAAAAGGCGAAGTTTGCCCTTTGAAATCTAACGATGGAAAAGAACTAAAAAACCAGCAAACAATGATAGTTTTTTCCAACGACCTTGATAAAGCTTTAGCGTCATTTATCATAGCAAATGGGGCTTTGGCCGCAGGCAAAGAAGTCACGATGTTTTTCACTTTTTGGGGATTGAATGTTCTCAGAAAAGCAGAAGGTAAACCTGTTAAAAAAGGTATTATTGATAAAATGTTTGGAATGATGATGCCAAAAGGTGCAGAAAAATTGATTTTGTCCAAAATGCACATGGGCGGAATGGGTACTGCAATGATGAAATGGGTAATGAAAAGCAAAAATGTTTCAACTTTGAATGAGCTGATTGAAAATGCCCAAAAAGGCGGTGCAAAGCTCATAGCTTGTAACATGTCTATGGATGTAATGGGTATAAAAAAAGAAGAACTTATCGATGGTATCGAAATTGCAGGAGTCGCAAAGTATATCTATGAATCGGGGAAATCTGATTCCAATTTATTTATTTAAACACCGCAAAAATATTAATTAATATTTCGACTGAGTAAAATTTCATATTGAAATTATCATGTTTATATTACTATTAATTTTGCAAAGGTGAAAAAAATATAGATGGATAAACAAAAAATAATCTACTGCGACTTCGATGGAACAATTACCAAAGAAGATTCAGTCAACAAATTTTTAAGTCTTTTCGCAGACAAAAAATGGCTAGAAGTAGAAGATAAATGGATAAATGGGGAAATAGGTTCAAGACAATGCTTGCTTGAACAAGTTAATCTTGTACCTGAATTGCCTCAAGATGCATTAAAAGAGTACATTAATTCTATTGAAATTGATGACTATTTTGTGCCTTTTTACAATTTTTTAAAAAAACAAGGTTATGAATTAGTTATTTTGAGTGATGGATTTGATTTATTTATTAAAGAAACTCTTGAAAGACATAATTTGACTGAAATTAAGTATTTTGCAAACAATTTAAAAGTAGATAATAATAAATTGTCTATTGAATTTGATTGTGAAAATACAACTTGCGAAAGAGATTCTGGAACCTGCAAATGTAGTAAAACTGAAGTTGAAGAATTTTATTACATAGGGGATGGTCTATCAGATTCTTGTATAGCGGGAAAAGCAACTACACTTTTTGCAAAAAATAATTTAAAAAAATATTGTGATGAACAAGAAATAGACTATATTAATTTCGAAACATTCGAAGATATATTGGGCTATTTTGCACGAAAAGGAGAGCTCAATGCAAAACTTAACTACATCAATAACTGATTCTGAAATTAAAGAACTAGACCAACAATATTGTTCTTATGGCGATACTGTACATTATTCTGATGACCCGAAAGTATTCAGAAGCTGCGAAGGTTCTTTCATGTTCGACTCTCAAGATACTCCATATCTTGACCTTCAAATGTGGTATGCTTCTTGTAATTTAGGCTACAAAAATAAAAGAGTTTCTGACGCTGTCATTGACCAAATCAATACGATGCCGCAAATTGCATCTCGTTTTCTTTATGACTACAAAGTTTTATTAGCAGAAAAAATCGCAAAATCTAATGAAGACAGATTTGGAATGAAAGGTCGTGTACACTTCAATGTGGGCGGTGCTCAAGCAATTGAAGATTCATTGAAATTAGTAAGAAATTTTACAGGCAAAAATTTAATGTTTGCCTTTATGGGTGGTTACCACGGAAGAACTATCGGTGCCTCAGGCATCACATCAAGCTACCGTTACCGTGAAAACTTCGGTCACTGCGGTGATAGAGCTACTTTTACTCCATTCCCATATTGCTATAGATGTCATTACGGTAAAAATTGCCAAGATTGCGATTTCTATTGTGTAAAACAATTTGAAAAGAATTTTGAAAGTGAATGTAATTCATTCTATAATCCTGCAAAAGGAACTTCTGAATACGTTGCATTTTATGCTGAACCTATTCAAGGTACAGGCGGATACATCATTCCTCCTCAAGGATATTTTAAAGAACTTAAAAAAGTTCTTGATAAATTTGGTATCCTTTTCGTTGCTGATGAAATCCAAATGGGTTTCTACAGAACTGGAAAACTTTGGTCAATCGAGCATTTTGGCGTTGAACCAGATATTATTACTTTCGGAAAAGCAATGACAAACGGATTGAACCCTCTTGGCGGACTTTGGGCTAAAGAAGAACTTATCAATCCTGAAATTTGGCCTGCAGGAAGAACTCACTCTACATATTCTTCAAATCCAATCGGAACAAGAGCAGGATATGAAGTCATGAGTATTCTTGAAGAAGGTGATTTCGCGACATCAATTCCTGAAAAAGGTAAAAGATTCCTTGAAGGCTTAAAGCACTTGGAAGCTAAATATAATAAAGTCGGTAATGTAGACGGTCTTGGTCTTGCATTAAGAATAGAATGTACAGAAGAAGATGGCTATACTCCAAGCAAAAAATTGTGCGATGCAGTTATCGATGAAGGCTTAAAGGGTGATTTGACTTATAGAGGCAAAAAATGCGGCATCGTGTTAAATAATGGCGGATACTATAAAAACGTTATTACTCTTGTTCCTGCGGTGACTATTACCAATGAAGAAATTGATATGGCAATAGATCTTATTGATCAATTGTTCGCGAGGTTCTAATATTGTCATCGGTATTTGATTTCGAACTAAAGCATGAGCCACAATCTACAAAAGCTGTTTTGTTATTCCACGGAATGACTGGTAGTCCTTTTGAATTGACAAAATACGCCAAAAACCTTCATAAACAAGGTTTTGATGTTTATGGCTATTGCCTTCCTGGGCATGGTGATCATCCGCAAAATATTTATACAGTGGCTTGGGAAGATTGGATAAATTTTTCTAATCAAAAATATAACAATCTAAGAGGTCAATATGATGAATTTTTCTTAGGCGGACTTTGCTTAGGTGCTGTGATATCTTTAAATTTGGCTCAACAACATAATGATGTAACAGGCATAATAAGCCTTTCCACCACTTTGTTTTTGGATGGCTGGACAATTCCTTGGTTTAATTTCTTGTTTCCATTAGGATTGCATACTATTCTTAGATATTATTATACTTTCCCTGAGAGAGAGCCTTATGGAATAAAAAATGAAATCGTAAGACGCAAAATTGCTAATCTTATGACAAGAAATACAGTCGCAATGGATAATTATCCAATGAGTTGTATTTATGAGCTTTTGGAACTTTCAAAAAACACAAGAGCTAATATCAAAAAAGTAACCGCACCGATTTTGTTAATTCATTCGCAAGAAGATGATTTAACAAGTATCAAAAGTGCCAAATTTGTATATAAAAATATTTCTTCAGAAAATAAAGAACTGGTAACTCTTAATAACAGTTATCATTTGGTTCTTTATGATAATGAAAAAGAGTTGGTATTCAGAAAATCTGCCGAATTTTTGAATAGCTTGTCTAAACAAAAGCAAGAGGTGTCAGCATGAATTTTATGTTGCTGTTTTTTTTGATTATGAACTTATTATTTATAAGTATGTTTGTTATTGGTAGATGTTTTATTTTTAAGCCAAAACAAAAACCAACTTTGAAAGCCGGTTTTTCATTATTGTTGGGATTTTTATTTTTGTTCTATTTCATCTCCATTCTTGGAGTTGTCGGAATTTCTTTATTGCATCATAAATATCTTGCAATCTCTTTGTTGGCCTTTATAGCAATACCTTTTATTATTGGAAAAAAAGCAACATACGAAAAACTTCATTTTTATTCAAATCTGCAATTAATTATGTTTTTGGTTAGTTTATTAGCCTCTTATGTCTTGATTAAAATATAATTATTACAAATTGTTACAAAACTCCTTAATAACCAGTTTTTACCGTTTTATAACGGCAATTTAAAGGCATAAAGTAATTAAGTAATTCAATGGAATGATTTAATTTACAGTTAAGGAGTAACGTAGTTGTCTAGTTTATCGTCTTTGACAACCAGTACATTTCAAAATGCTGCCATTACATCTCAACAAGAGATAAATGACATCTTAAAAACTTTATCAACAGGATTATCTATCAATTCAGCTGGTACTGATCCTTCAAATTTGGCTATTTCTGACAAATTAAATTCTCAGGCATTAGATGCTGCATCGACTTCTACTAATGCTCAAAACGGTTTGACATACCTTCAAATAGCTCAACAAGCTTATAGCAATATCGTTACTGAATTAAACAAAGTAAAAGATGTTGCAAATACCGTATTGAACGGCTCATATAGCGACTCTGAACTCCAAACATTCCAAGATTCAATTACTAAAAGCGTCAATCAAATTAAACTTATTGAAGAAGGCACTATGTTCAATGGTGTTCAAGTTTTCAATAACAGCAATTCTTCCGGTACTGTTAATGAACATATGTTTGCAATTACTTCAAAAACTGTAACTACAACTACAATAACAACAATCACAGGGAATAGAGGAGATGATTACTCCAGCTATCTTTCAAGCACAGTTAATAGATACATAAAACAAGCTGACGGGACTTTGGTTAATGGCGTTGATGCAACTTTAACTCCTGGAACTAATGTGGTCACAATCGAAACAGCAGATGATCTCATCGCTGCTTTGGACAATCAAAATTCGGCAGGAAAAACATATGTTCTTTTGGACAATATTGACCTTTCCGGAAAAGGTCTTCAAAGTGCAGCTTTATTAAGAGGTGATTTTCAAGGAACCTTACTTGGTAATGGCTATGCAATCAGTGGTTTGAATATCAATTCTACGGGGGATAATGTTGGATTATTCGAAAACAATTCAGGAACTGTAAAAGATTTAGTTTTAAAAGATTTTAATATTACAGGTCATGTAAAGGTTGGTGCTTTAGCAGGGAAATCTTATGGCACTGTATCTAATGTTGCTGTTGTCAATGCTAACGTAACAGGAAACACTGGTGTAGGTGCTTTAGCCGGTTCTGTTAGTGATATAGGATCTATAGATAAATCATATTCTACAGGTTCAGTTACAGGAGGTTCAACAGTAGGTGGTTTGGTAGGAAACTTAATGGAAGATGCTACTATTTCAAATTCTTTTTCTACAGCGACTGTAAACGGCGGTCAATATGTAGGAGGTCTTGTTGGTTTTACAGAATCTAATACCGTGCAGATTTCTTCTTCATATGCAATGGGCGATGTAACAGGAAACATTGATGTCGGTGGCTTAATTGGATTCAACTCCGCTACAGTAACAAACAGTTATTCTCTTGGCCAAATCTCTGGGCAAACTAATGCAGCAGGTCTTATAGGTTATAATGCAGGTTCAGTTTCAAATTCTTATTCTTTGTCAGATATTACAGATACAACTGCAGTTTATGCTGTTTCAAACTTTGTTACTTCTTCTACAGGTGAAACTGTTGCAGGCACATCAGTAAGGCCGAATGAAGCTTACAATACGGTGTACGATTGGGGTGGCAAAACTTGGGCATTTAGCAATGTTGCTGATTTCAATACCTTTAAAGACTACACTACAGGCACTGCAAGCACTCAAATAGCACAATTCTATGAATTGACAGATGTGGCAAATAACATCTGGACAGGCAGAACTCTGCAACCAGTTGCTCCTACTTATACTCAAAGTACAATTGCAGGTGCAAGTGTAGCTAATATGCCTAATTCTGCATTTGGAAATTTTAATGTGTTATATACAACTGGCCCAGATACTTATGCATTTGCATCAGATGCTGATAAAAATGCTTTTACAGGAAGTAACGGGGCAGTTTCTCTTTTCTATAAATTTAATACGGCTACAAAAGCGTGGGATTCATTACAGCAAACTCTTGATGCAACTTCAGGACAGTATAACTACAATATGACTGCACAAGGCAGCAATATTGTTTCTTCTCCGACTGATGGCAGTGACAATTATAATGTAATTAAAACCATTGGCGGTGGTAGTGCAGGGACTTATGCTTTTACTACTGAAACTGATGCTACAAATTTTAATAATGGAACTTTTATAGGTACTATTGGCAAATATTACAAACTTAATGGAACAACATGGGATGCTTACAGTGTAACAGCAACACCGGGAACTGTATCTTACAGCAATACTACAACAGCCACTGGAATAAATAATGTTCCGGATGATACTTATACTTATACAACAACAGGGGCTGATGGCAAAAAATATGCTTTTAGCAGTTCTTTAGATTTGGCAACCTTTGGTAATGGCACTAATATCACAGGAAATATAGCTTCATTTAAAAGACTTGAAGCAGATGGTTATTGGAATGACGTATATACAGCATCTACTGGTGGTGGTTATGCTTTAACCGATTTGGGTTCTTCTGTTAATAATAATTCCGGTTATTACGCAGGTTATACTTTTCAAAAATCATATGATGGTTATACGTATGGTTTTGCTTCTCAAGCTAATGCGGATGAGTTTGACGCAACTACAGGCCGTTTTTCATCCAATATAGGGGATTTTGTTAAAGAAACCAGTACTAATAATTGGCAATTGATGAACACTGCCTTTGGCGGTCAAACTGCTACAGGCAATTATATTTATAATAACTCTGTAAGTACAAGTATTACGCCACATACAAGCCCTGATGATTCGTACTATGGTAGAACTATCACAGGTGGTGTCGGCTTCGACTCTCTAGCAGTGGTGCCAGGAGTTACTCAATGGTCTGGTATTTATACCGAATCTGATGCTGAATTCAATGATTTTCTTACTGCGGCTACTCCTACGGTTGAAGGTACCGGTACTCAAAATATTAACTTCACAGCTTATATGAAAGGAAATAACGCTCAGGAATATAAGCTTACTGTTACTTCTACAGCTGAAATGCAAAATTATTATGTAGAATCAGGCACAGCAACAAACTATACAACTACTCCATCAGTGCAACAAATGGACAATCCTGGTGCTGGATACACAACAATGTATGTTGAAAATCTTATGTCAGGAACGAATATTTATGCTTTTGCAAGTGCAGCAGACAAAAGCAATTTTTTGGATGGTACAGGCAATGTTGATGCTCTGTACAAATATAATGGAAGCACATGGGATTTATTTAGTTCAAATCCGGTTGCTACTACATATTCTATTGCAAATGCAGGTAGTTTCATCACTCCTGTAACTCAAAAAACAGAAGTTGAAGCAGGTATTGCAGGATATAATGCAGCACATATTATTCATAATGCCAGCGAACTTGTGAATAAAATTACTGCTGATTTGTCAGGTAACTTCATAATGGTCGGTGACATTGATATGTCATCTCTTGGAACATTAACAACTTCAGCTGTTTTAGGAGATTTCGCAGGTAATTTTGATGGTAATGGCTACAAAGTAAGCAACCTAACTATCAATACAGGTGCAGCTAGCGTCAATAATGAAGGCCTTTTTTCACGTATTGTTGCAGGAGGTTCTGTAAACAATTTAGCAATGGAAAATATCTCCGTAAGAGCAATTAACAGTTGGGCTTCTGGTACTGTTGCAGGACGAAATGATGGTACTATATCAAACTCTTATGCCAAAGGTACTGTTGCAGGCGGAAGTCAATATGCCGGTGGTCTTGTAGGTTATAATACAGGAACAATAACTCAAAGTTTCACTGGAGTATCTGTTTCTGGGACAGATTGGAAAATTGGTGGTCTTGTAGGAGAATCGATAGGAAATATATCAAGTAGTTATGCCACAGGTTCTGTTGAAGGTGTTAGACGAACTGGAGGTCTTGTAGGTAATGCTTCTGCAGGAACTATAACCAATTCTTATGCTTCAGGTTCTGTTTCAGGTGTCCAAGAGATTGGCGGATTTATTGGATATAATTTCGGCTCTTCTGTTGTTACCAAAAGTTATGCATCAGGAAATGTGACAGGAACAGGCGCTAATGTAGGCGGTTTTGTTGGACTGAATGTTTCAAGTGTTAATGCTACAAATTTTTATAAAAATAATAAAGCTAATGATGGCGGTTCGGCGGTCAATGCGAATGTATTTGCAATGCCAACAGGCACTTGGAGTTCAGCTGTATGGAACTTTGGAGGAACATTACCTTCATTAACTTTTAATTCTTTATCCCAATATTCAAAACCAGACGATTTTGCATATAACAATACATTGTATAACGATGGCAGTGTAAATCGTTATTTTGCTAACACAATTGACAGAGACAAATATATTGCATATGTCGGCGGAACTATGCCAAGTGGTGAAAATTTCACTTATTATCAACAAACCGGCACAGGACAAAGTATAGCTTGGGACAAAAAACAACTTGTTTCTACAACAACCCCCGTTACTTACAATGCAAATCCAGGCCCGACAGGAATTGTATCAAAACCAAATGACCCAAATTATATGTATAGCTATACCAGCGTTGGTGGAACTATTGGTTCTGGTACATGGTCTTTTGATACATTAGAAAGTAAAAACAACTTTATCAGTATTAATGGCGGTAGCAAAGCAGGCTTCGCTGATATTTATACATACAAATATAACGGAAGTACTTGGGATATGGAAAAAATCTCAGGGACTAAAACACCTGATACGTACACAGTAGGGAGTGAAGCTTCCGGAAGTGTAATAGGTAAGCCTGATAAAGAAAATTATAACGTCTTTAGCGCTGACAACCAAAATGTTTTTGCAAATGCTACAGATTTGGCTAACTTTAATAATGGTACACCTATTGGAGCTGTTTCAAATTTTTATCACTATAATACAGCTACCAATCAATGGGATGCCCAAAAAGTGGCGACAAATCCAACAACATATTCAATTGGTTCAGCAGGCGGAATAGTCAATCCTGGATTGGCTCAAAGACCAAATGTTGATGAGTATACATATTTGTACACAGTAGCAGCAGGGGTAAATGCAGGAAATTATGCCTTTAATTCTGTGGATAGCAGACAAAACTTCATTGATTTTGCAACAGGAGCTGCAACTTCCAATCCTATAGATAATTATTACAAAATGGCCGCTACAACATCTGCTGACCCTGTTACGGGAAAACTTTCCAACCAGTGGACTAGTCAATCTCTTAAATACGATAACAATGTAGGATTTTTGGTAGGCAAAAATACAGGAACGATAACAAACAGTGTTTTTGGAACAGGAACTGCCAGTGATTCATTTATTGGTGATGATGTCGTTTATATGCTTGGAAATGCACAACTTGCAAGCGCTGCAAGCGCTCCTTTAAACACTTGGAGCGGAGCTATTTGGGACTTCACAGGTTCAAAACCTACATTAAAAAGTATGAAACCTGAAGGCTCTGAAAATATAGACCCTAACAACTTATCCAAATTGGCTGATGAAGTATTTTATACTACTGAAACCAAAGATGATTACGCTTCAACAAGTACAAGATTAAATGTAGCTTTGATTGATTACAGTAATACAATATCTACAATATCAGCCGGCTATGATGCAGCTCATACAATTACTTCTGCCGCTGATTTTGTAAGCAAAATTTCTGCAAATTTAGGCGGAAACTTTATCCTTTCATCAAATATTGATATGTCATCTCGTGGAATATTGAGTGATGCTCTTATTACTGGTAATTTCACAGGAAGTTTGGATGGTAACGGATACAAAATTTCAAATTTGACAATAAACTCCACAGGAAAAACAGGAGTTGGCATTTTTAAAAGCTTAAGTGGCTCTGCTCAAGTTAAAGACCTTGAACTGTATAATATCAACATCAATGCAGGGACAAATACTGGTCAGATTGGTGCTTTAGCAGGGGGTATGTTTGGCAGTGTTCAAATATCAAATATAAAAGCCACATCTATCACTATCAGAGGTGGTGCGGAAAGTATGGACATAGGTGGTTTGGTAGGAGTTATGGCCGGAGGAGAAATATCTAATTCTACAGCAGATGTTACTCTTGATGGGGCCAGACATGTAGGTGGACTTGTCGGTTTAGCGATAGGTTCATCATCAATAAAAAACAGCTCTACTTCAGGCCAAGTCAATATTACGCAAAGTTATGCAGCAGATAATGATAGACGGGCTGGAGGGCTTGTAGGTATTATTGCAGGTTCCGCAATTGTAGATAGTTCATCTTCCAGTGCAAATGTTTATAACAAGTATTCTTATGCAGGAGGCATTGCAGGCTTGATAGCCACTAATGCCAGAGTTACAAATACTTATGCTACAGGCAATGCTATAGCTGATATGAATTATGCAGGAGGATTCGCAGGAGATATTAGAGAGAATGCCTATCTCGAAAATGATTATGCAACAGGTGATGCTACAGGACCTTCTGCGGGAAGTTTCTATGCTTCGAATGCATCAGGCTCTAGTTATACCGGAGTTATAAAAAATAGTTTCGCCACAGGAAGTGGGTCTTTCGGGCCAGCTGCCGAAGCATTACGTATGATTGACAATTCAGGAGCTTTGACAGCTGCGGATGTAAGTTCAAAGTCAGCTGCTTTTGAGGCAGTTACATCATCTTGGGATGCAAGAGTTTGGGATTTGTCAGGAAGTACTCCGATATTAAAAAATACAGGCTATGTCAGTACAGCAAATTCTTCAGCATTGCTAACAAAAACATTTGCTACAAATAAACTTATTTCTGAAATGACAGTATCAAATGCGTCAGACCCAAATCAAATATTTACAGAAGGCAAAGATTTTACTACTTATAGTAATGATAATGGCGCAACTTGGAATATGGATATTTTATCAAGCGCAATGCTTGAAAAAAATATAAAAATAGATTATCAAGGAGTAGCAACTGGTACTGTTAACCAAGCTACAACAGGATTTAACTTATATCTTGGGAATAATACAAACTTAAATGTAAAAGATATGGTGCTTGATTTAGCAGGAAGATTAAACTTTAATGTGACCAAAGACACTGGTGCACAGGCTACTTTGGATGCAATAAGCGGCATCTCTGATTATATGGATGTCAAAAAACTTGAATTGGACGGCTCTATTAAACTTGCAACTGCTGCTCTTAACAATAAGACCACCAAAAGTTCTACTTTTTCTTCAGAAGTAAAAAATATAAACAATTATGACGAAGCTAAGCAACAAGCAGCTTTGGTAGCAGCACAAGCTAAATTGCAAAATTTTAATGATTTCTTTAATAAATTTTCTTATTATCATGCATCTTTAGCTAAATCATTATTAGGCTACAAAGGATATGCAGGTACAGACTATGGCTTGTATACAGGGTTTACAGGCGTTAATTCCACAAACAATAATGCTATAAATGATTATAATTACAAAACCTTAAAGGGGCTTTAGTCTAAAATACTAAAAGCTGATTTTATAGAAAATTCAAATCTTATCAAGACGAGACTACTGCGCAAACGCTCATGTAGTCTCGTTTTCTGTGTAGACCAAAAAGCTTAGGCCACAAGGGATAAACTACATATTATGTATGATGAAAGAGCCTGCGAAAATTGCTATTATTCATCTATACTCCTTAGAAGACGACGATACACATATCCCTATTAAGCTATGCGCTCCTGATATATAAACAAAGAGTTCGTAGCTTTTTTTTATGCTTTTTTTACAATCCTTTACAAAACGCTATTAATTTAGCAAATATATCAAAGGTATGGTTTTTATACATATATAGTATATATTACTCTCGACACACAAGGAGTCTAAATGTCATTCGTAGTTAATGCCATACAATCCTATAGCAACATTATCCAGCAATATGATGGTCAAGCATCAATGCAAAATAATAATCAAGCACGTGTTGATGCAATTAAAAATCTTGATATGACTGTAATATCTCAAGCAGGGCCTTCAGATGCTACGGTTCAATCTTTAAGTCAATCTGACAAAAAAATGGTTCTTCAAAATGCCAATAGTGGAATGAAGCAAACATTTTTGGCAGCTTGGCAAGATAGTATAGATAAGCAAACCAAAAAAGAATTAGCTGAAGATTTTAATGTCTTTGGAGATTAATATCTAATTTTGCGCATTATTATGTCCCTGAGAATATCAGGGCAATCTTTTATACTGCAATTCTGTCTAGTTTTTGCCGATAACACCTGTTAATGGTGATGATGCAGAGGCATAAGATTTCATAGGAATTCTGCCTGCTTCATAAGCCATTCTACCTGCTTTTACGCCTAGATTGAATGCTTCTGCCATTTTTTCAGGGTCTTGAGCTTGGGCGATTGCTGTATTTATCAAACAAAAATCAGCACCTTGCTCCATCATCAAAGAAGCATCTGATGGCACGCCGATTCCTGCATCTACGACGACTGGAATATTGGCTTGCTCAATAATTATTTTGATATTTTCAAGTGTCTTAACGCCTTGTCCTGTGCCGATTGGTGAAGCTAAAGGCATAACTGTTGCACAACCTATTTCTTCAAGTCTTTTGCACAAAATCGGGTCGGCATTTACATAAGGCAAAACTGTAAAACCTTCATCCACCAATACTCTTGCAGCTTCAAAAGTTGCTATAGGGTCTGGTAAAAGATATTTTGCATCAGGAATAACTTCAAGTTTAATCCAATTATTTATGCCCATTGCTTTTGAAATTCTTGCCACTCGGATAGCTTCTTCTGCTGTCGCACAACCTGCTGTATTTGGCAAAAGCCAGTATTTGTCGAGGTCAATGTGATCCATAATTCCAACATGTCCTGGGGCATTTGTATCTACACGTCTGATTGCCACAGTTACAATTTGCGCTCCGCTTGCTGCGTGAGCTTTTTTCATAGTTTCAAAGTCTGCAAATTTACCTGTTCCAACCATAAGGCGTGATGTAAATGTTTTAGCTCCAATTTTTAAGTTCATTTTTACAATCCTTTTCTGTTTTTAAGTTCATCGATGAGTTTTGGTACAATTTCAAACACATCGCCTACAATTCCATAGCTTGCAACCGAAAATATCGGTGCTTTCGGGTCTTTATTTATGGCAATTATGATATCTGACGAATTCATTCCTGCCAAATGCTGAATTGCTCCAGAAATTCCGCAAGCGATGTAAATTTTTGGCGTAACAGTTTTTCCCGTTTGCCCGACTTGAACAGAATGCTCACACCAACCGGCATCAACTGCACAGCGAGAAGCACCTAAAGAACCGCCTAAAAGAGTTGCCAATTCTTCAAGCATTTTAAAATTCTGAGCATTTCTAAGGCCTTTGCCTCCGGCAACTATAACTTCGGATTCTTCAATTCTGGCGGTATCTGATTGAATATTTTTTACAAACTCAATTAATTCTGTACGAACAGGCGTGTTTGAAAAATCGATTTGAATATTTTCGACGTCGGCTTTTTTGTCTATATTCATAGCAGGTTTTGGCATAACTTTTGGTCTGACAGAAGCCATTTGAGGGAATTTTTTACATAAAATAGTAGCCATCAAATCACCGCCAAAAGTTGGACGAGTCGAAGCCAATTGACCTTTTTCGTTAATATCGATTTCTGTACAATCAGCAGTCAATCCTGTATCGAGTTTTGATGAAATCCTAGGTGCTAAATCACGCCCCATAGTAGTTGCACCGATAAGCATAATTGATGGGTCTTTTTGTGCGACGACATCACAAGCTGCTTTTGCATATAAATCTGTTGAATATTGTACCAATTTTGGGTCTTGAACCAACCAAATATGGTCAGCGCCTGCTTTTGAAAGTTCATCAAAAATGTGGTTCAAATCAGTTTCGCCAGTAATTAAAAGTGCTGAAACTTCTTCTCCATTGAGTTTTTGCGATAATTCCCGAGCTTTATTTATAAGTTCAAGAGTCACTCCCGCAAGAGTTTTTTCAGGTGTTAATTCTGCGAATATACAAATGCCTTTTGCCATTATTTTAAAACTCCTAAATCTTTCAAACTATCAGCCAAAAGAACCGCAATTTCATCTGCCGTCCCCTCTATTTTTTCGCCAGCTTCTCTTTGGGCAGGGCGAAATGCCTTGGAAACATAAGTCGGTGAACCTTTTATGCCAACCGAATCAGGTGATAGACCTACATCCTCCATTGAATAATGAGGAATGATAGTATCTTGAGCTTTCATACTGCCTACTATAGTTGATTTGCGTGGATTGTAGTCACATTTTATTGTGCAAATCAATCCCGGCAATTGCATTTTAATTTTTTCCGTCCCGTACTCGGTTTCTTTTGTAACAAGAATTTTATTTTGGTGAATCAATAGCGCTTCTTTTGCATAAGTAACTTGTGGTAAATCTAAATGCTGTGCAATGCTAGGCCCAGTTTGAGCTGTATCACCATCGATTGCGAATTGCCCACATATTATAAGGTCAAAATCGCCTGCTTTTTCTTTGATGGTAGTTGCCAAAGTTCTGCTGGTAGCTTGAGTATCAGCTCCTGCAAATTTTCTATCTGTGACTAAAATTCCTTCATCACATCCCATTGCGATTGCTCTTTTTAAGATTTCTTCTGCTTGTGGAGGTCCCATTGTTAGGACTGTGATTGTCGTTTCAGGGTTTTCATCCTTGATGCGCAATGCTGTTTCGATTGCATATTCATCAAAAGGATTTATTATACTTTCAACGCCTTCTCTGACCATTGTATTGTTCTCTGTCCACCTAATATCAGCGGTGTCAGGAACTTGTTTGATGCATACTATTATTTTCATAAACTAAATCTCCCTATCGACAATTCAATTTTACCTTAAAATGTATTCTTTCGCAAAATTGCTTAACAAATTAACTAATCATTCAAGTTTCATGATAAATTAAGTTTAAGTTTAATAGAATTTAGTTTTGTATTATATAGGTTGCAAAGGCAAGGTAAAGGCCTACAGCGACTGAGAGGAACAGATGTTTCTAAGTGGTTACGGAGTATTTTTAGCCTTTGTGGTGTTTTCCATGCTATTTGCAGTTGCTGCATTAGTAGTTTCTTTCATTGTGCGACCAAAAGCAGGCTATGAAAACAAAAATTCTACTTATGAATGTGGTATGGAGCCGATTGGCGATGCTCAAATAAATTTCAGCATTAAATATTATATGTTCGCACTTTTATTCATAATATTTGAAATTGAAGCTTTATTTTTGTTTCCTTGGGCAGTAATCTTCAAAAGATTAGGGCTTTTTGCATTGATTGAAGCTTTTATTTTTATTGCGATTTTAATATTAGGACTCGTCTATGCTTGGAAAAAAGACTTGTTGGAGTGGAAATAAATGCAAATAATTTTATCGGCAGTAGATTTCGTATATAACTGGGCAAGGTCAAATTCTGTATGGCCGTTGACTTTTGCTACTTCTTGCTGCGGAATAGAAATGATTTGTACTTCTGCTTCAAAATACGATATAGCCCGCTTCGGCTCAGAAGTTTTTAGAGCAACGCCAAGACAAGCTGATTTGATAATTACTGCAGGCACAATCACCCACAAAATGGCTCCGGCATTGATAAAACTTTATGAGCAAATGCCTGAACCCAAGTATGTGATTGCAATGGGGGCTTGTTGCGTTTCGGGTGGGATGTACGAAAATGACTCATATTCTGTAGTTCGTGGAGTTGATAGACTGATACCTGTTGATGTTTATTTACCAGGCTGTCCGCCAAGACCAGAGGCTCTTTTGGATGCTATTATACAGCTTCAAAACAAAATGAAAACAGAAACTCTTGCAGACAGAAAAAAATACATAGAAGCTCATCGCCCAAAAGTAAAACTGGCTAATTCTGAGTCAGAAATACTTGTTGCTGCAGATGAAATCGAAATCGTAAGATGGGGGGTCTAAATGAGTTTTGAAGAATTTTTTAACCGCCATGAACTAAATATAATCCAAGAAAAAGATGCTTCTGACAATGATATTTGGCTTGTTAACCAAAATGATTTACTTAAAGTTTGCGAACTTTTAAAAACAGACCGTTTATTTAATTATGAAATGCTTTTGGCTTTAATAGGGCTTGATTGCGTCAGTCATTTTGAGGTTTTATACAGTTTTTATTCTGTCAAAAATCACAAAAAACTATTTTTAAAAACAGTTTTGCAAAAAGAAAACCCTGTTGTCGAAAGTCTATGTGGGCTTTATTCTTCTGCCAATTGGCATGAAAGAGAATGCTTTGATTTGCTCGGAATTGAGTTTTTAAATCACCCGAAATTAGAGCGGATTTTACTCCCTAAAGACTGGATAGGGCACCCTTTGCGCAAAGATTATAAAGAAGAAGATGAAAGACTGAGTTGGAATAGACGTTGATGATTACAGAAGAACTAAAAATAAATATCGGCCCTCAACACCCTAGCACACACGGTGTTTTAAGACTTGTGGCGGATTTGGATGGAGAATATATTAGAGATATTGAGGCAAAAATTGGTTATCTTCACCGTGGTATGGAAAAACTTGCCGAAAGCCGCAACTATCACCAATATTTACCAATGGTCGATAGGATTGACTATTTGTCAGGATTTTTTAATTCGGCTTCTTTTTGCTATGCAGTAGAGGGTTTGGCGGGCATTAAAGTTCCAAAAAGAGCCGAATACCTAAGACTTATTACTATGGAACTCAATCGTATTTCATCGCATTTACTCTGGTTAGGCACGTTTTTATTGGATTTGGGAGCAACTTCACCTTTATTTTATTGCCTGAGAGAACGTGAGGAAATTGTGAAAATTCTTGAAAACCTCACAGGGCAAAGGATGATGTACAATTATTATTGCTTTGGCGGCGTCAGAAAAGATATGCCTGACGGCTGGCTGGGCAGTGTAAGAGATTTTTGCGAAAGTTTTCCTGCGAAAATTGATGATTATGAAAAACTTATCACTGAAAATCCGATATTTTTGGAAAGAACAAAAGGTGTTGGCGTTATTTCTCAAGAAATGGCTCTGGATTTTGGCATTACGGGGGCTAATTTGAGAGCTTCAGGTGTAAAATTTGATGCTAGAAAAAATATGCCTTACAGCGTGTACAAAGATTTCAATTTTGACATTCCGATTCACCAAGAAGGCGACTGCTACGCTCGTTATCAGGTCAGACTTCTTGAAATGAGAGAAAGCTGCCATCTTATCCAAAAAGCTATTACCAGAATCCCGGGTGGTGCGTCTGAAAAATTGAAAGTAAAACGAACGAATTGTGGCTGTAACAAGCCCGAATGCGCTTTTTGCGGAGACGAAACAAAAGTTTTCTTCAAAAAAACAAATCCTCTAGTATTAAAAATTCCTACTTCTGAAATTACAACTTTTGTTGAATCTTCACGTGGCTTAAGTACTTGCTATGTAAGGGCAAATGGCACAAATATGCCAGATAGAGTCAAATGGAGAACACCTTCATTCTCTGCTACACAAATTTTGCCAGAACTCTGTAAAGGCGGCTTATATGCTGATATAATGGCTATTTTGGGCAGTTTGGATATTGTATTGCCGGAGGTTGATAGATAATGTACGATTTCTACCTGAAAATATTTAAATATTTATCACTTCCAAAATTGATTGGCGTAATAACTTGGCCAGTTATACCTTTTGCGGCTATTGCAGCATTGATGATAGTGTTAGTTCTATTTTTGGTTTTGCTTGAAAGAAAATTTTTGGCACTTTTGACAATAAGAAAAGGCCCAAACAGAGTCGGGCCAAATGGTTTATTTCAGACAGTTGCCGATGCAATAAAATTACTTTTTAAAGAAGATATTATTCCTGCAAATGCCAATAAAATCCTCTTTACCATTGCTCCAGTGGTGTTTTTCTTCCCTGCAATGGTGGTTTACGGATTGATTCCTTTTGCTCACAATTGGGTTGCCATAAACGCAAGCTGCGGGTTGCTTTTGATGCTTGCTATTTCAGCTATAAGCATTTTAGGGCTTTTGTCAGCAGGCTGGGCTAGCAACAATAAATATTCGATGTTGGGTGCTATGCGGGCAGTATCACAGGCTATTAGCTATGAATTACCTTTGGTGCTTTCGGCTCTGAGCGTTGTGGTTTTGTCAGGTACGATGAATCTTAATAAAATAGCATTCGGGCAAGGAAATATCTTCGGATGGTATATTTTCCCTTCATTTTTTGGCTTTGTGATTTTTCTAATTTGTACATTAGCCGAACTAAATCGAGTACCTTTTGATTTACCAGAAGCTGAAAGCGAGCTTGTCAGCGGGTACAATACAGAATATTCCGGAATGAAATTTGCTCTATTTTTCTTAGCAGAATATGCGGCATTGTTTGTGTACTCGGCACTCATTGTAACTTTGTTTTTAGGAGGTTATTCATCACCTTTCGGCGGTTATATTTTGGGGCTTATACCTTACATAAAAAAAGTTGTTTTTCTTGAGCAGGCTTTTTGGCTGATGTCAAAAACTTTTGCAATAATTCTTCTCATTATGTGGATAAGAGCCACTCTTCCAAGGCTTAGGGCTGACCAGTTGATGAGTTTTTCTTGGAAGTTTTTACTTCCGCTATCATTCTTAAATTTATTATTCGTAGCACTTTTTAAATATTTTATAGGATAAAAAATGGAATTAATAAAAAAAATAATATCAGGAATAATTGCAATAAAAAATGGGATGGAAATGATTGCCAAGCACGCTTTTCGCCCTGCAATTACTATTCAATATCCTGAAGTTAAAGATCAATTCAATGCTAGATTGCGAGGTCATATAGCACTTACCTCTAACGAAGACGGCACCTCAAAATGTATAGATTGCAAATCTTGCGTCAGAGTCTGCCCTTGCGGTGATTTGATAAAAATAGAATCGCACAAAGACGCTGAAGGGAATGTTAAAATTGACAAATTTTCGATAGATTTGGGGCGTTGCATTGTTTGTGGAAATTGTGTTGATATTTGCCCGAAAAGCGCTCTAATAATGAGTAATAACTACGAATTGGCTAAGTATGACAAAGAAGATCTTGTATTTGACCTTGAAGATTTGAAGCTTTCTTATGAAGAAACTCAGCACCTCTTGAAAGAGCTGGAGAAGGACCTATAGATGGAAATAATTAATTTTATAATTTTTATAATTTTGGCAGGTGTGATTCTTTCATCAGCACTGGTAGCGGTTTTTGCCCAAAATATCGTATATTCGATTTTGGGTGCTGTTGTGAGTTTTATGTCGATTGCGGGGATATTTTTCACGCTTAATGCTGATTTTGTCGGCATTGCACAGATTTTTGTTTATGGAGTGGGTGTTTCGATATTATTGGCTTTTGCCATTATGTTTACTGCAAAAGAGCAAGAAAAAGTTTTGTATCTTGCAAATGCTGGCCGTATATTTTTAGGACTGGTTTTTGTTTCGGCATTATTCTTTTCTATAAGCTGTTTTATAGCACCAAGTTCAATTAAAAGTAATCAAGGTGTTTTCTTGACAAAAGATCCGACTGTAAGTCAAATTGCCCTTCTTCAGAATAACGGAACATCTAAAATCATTGGCAAAAGACTTTTTTGTGATTATGTTTTGCCGTTTGAATTATTGTCCGTACTGCTTTTGGCAGGCATTGTCGGTGCAGGATATTTGGCAGGTAAGGAGAAATAGATGTTTGAAATTGGCTTAATACATTACATATTACTGGCCACAGCTCTATTTTGCATAGGGCTTTTGAGCGTAATTGTCTCAAAACACTTGATTAGAGTGCTTATTGGTATAGAATTCATGCTAAATGCAGTAAATATAAACCTTATAGCCTTTTCAAATTATCTAGATTTAGGCAAGCTTGATGGAAATGTTATGGCGTTGTTTGTTATGGCAATTGGCGTGTGCGAGTTGGCTTTAGGGCTTGCGATACTTATTTTGATATTTAGAAGAACTCAATCTGTCAATGCAGATGAACAGAATTCATTTAGAGGATAAAAAATGGAATTAATCTTACAAAACATATGGATAGTCGCAATTTTACCTTTCTGGGTATTTTTGCTCATAATTTTTGGGCAAACTTACATTGAGCGCATGGACAAAAAAATATCTATGTATTTGACTGCCGGCGTGACTTTTTTAGGATTAATTTTTTCATTGGTAGCCCTTTATTACTGCCTTTCTAACCCAACAAGTACTCTTGAACAAAATGCTGTTTGGCTTAGTGTTGGGCATTTGAAATTTTCGTTCGGCTATTTGATTGATGAATTGTCATCAATGATGCTCTGTGTCGTTTGCAGCGTAAGTCTTTTGATTCAAATATATTCTCATTCTTATATGGAAAAAGATGATTCTTATCATAGATTTTTTGCTTATTTGTCATTTTTCAATTTTGCAATGCTCGGATTGGTTTTGAGTAGTAATCTGTTCCAAACTTACATTTTTTGGGAACTTGTTGGCGTTGCAAGTTATTTGCTTATTGGATTTTGGTACAAAAAAAATGCAGCTGCAAAAGCAGCTCAAAAAGCTTTTATCGTTAATCGTATAGGTGATTTTGGCCTTTTGCTCGGAACTATGGCATTTTTGTATCTTTCATATAATTTTTGGTTTTATGAATCAGATGTGTTACTTGGATTCTCTAGCCTGAAACCAGCTGCTGAAGTGGCTTTGGTTTCGACAAGCAGTTTGGGATTCTTGGTAGTAGGGCTTTTGATGTTCTTGGGTCCTGTAGCGAAGTCTGCGCAGTTCCCGCTGCATGTTTGGTTGCCTGATGCAATGGAAGGCCCAACCCCTATAAGCGCATTGATACACGCTGCCACAATGGTCGCAGCAGGCGTGTTTTTGATTGCTAGATTGTATCCAATCTTTATTCTTTCACCTCAACTTATGCAAATAATTGCCTATACTGGCGCAATCACAGCAGTTTTGGGTGCTACGATAGCACTTGTTCAATATGACATCAAAAAAGCTTTGGCATATTCGACAATCAGTCAACTTGGTTTTATGTTTTTGGCAATGGGCGTTGGAGCTTACTCTGCAGGTCTATTTCATCTTATGACCCATGCATACTTTAAAGCATTACTCTTCTTGGGCGCTGGGGCTGTAATTCACTCTCTGTCAGACCAACAAGATATGCGCTATATGGGCGGACTAAGAAAAAAAATGCCGATAGTAGCTTATACATATTTAATTGGAGCTTTGTCAATGGGCGGAGTGTTTTTGAGCGGATTTTCCTCGAAAGAAGAAATCTTATCGGGCGTTTTGGCCAGCGGAAATATGCTTTTATTCTATGTGGCATTATTCACGTCAGGATTGAGTGCTTTTTATATTTTCAGAACTTATTTTATGGTTTTTGAAGGCCAATATAGAGGTTCTTGCGATGTTCATAAGGTTTCAAAGGTAATGACTGTGCCTCTAATCCTCCTTGCAATACCTTCTGCAATTTTTGGGGCTATTTTTAGTAGCGGATTCAAAGATTTTATAACTTTTGGATATTATAGCGAAAATCATTTCGTATTTTTGCCTGTAATTTCAATTATGATAGCACTGTTTTCAGTATGGCTTGCATCTATTTTTTATTGGGACAAAAAGAAAATAATCGACCCCGAACTTATCAAAATTCCTTTTGGTTTTTTGTACAAAATCTTTGTTGAAAAATGGTTTATAGAAATATTTTATGAAAAAATTGTCTGCAAAACTTATAAAAAAATTGCTTATTTGTTGGGCAAATTTGATAGACTCGTAATAGATAATGCAATCGATTTGACCGCCAAAAGTAGCTTGGCTGTGGGGCAGCTTTTAAATTTGATACAGAAAAAAAACATCGGCGGTTACGTTTTAACGAGTGTAATTTTGTTAGTTATATTGTGTGCTTTCGTTATCAGCATGTTAAATTTGATAGTTTGAGGTTAAAAATATGAATTTATTATCGCTTATGACATTATTAATAATCCCTTTGGTCGCATCTGTAGCAATCGCTCTTTTCGCAGATGGAGAAGTGGCTATTCGTAGAGTTGCTAAGTTCATAGCGGGTATACATTTTGTCTATTCATTATTTTTTATTTTATACCTCAATCCGAACAACGGGACATCTCAAGTTGTTCAAGAAATGCTTAATGCTGGTAAAACATGGATCAATCCTCTTGGAATAAGTTTCTCGCTGGCGCTTGATGGTGTTTCAATGGGAATGGTAGTTTTGACCACTTTCATAACTCTTTTGGCCATTATCGCAAGCAAAAGCAATATTACTCACAAGCACAAATTTTATTATTCTTTGATTTTCTTGCTTGAATTTGCAGTTTTAGGCGTTTTTCTTGCCAGAGATTTATTCTTATTCTTCATGTTTTGGGAATTAGAACTTATTCCAATGTATTTTTTAATTTCGATATGGGGAACAGGCCGCCCAAAATATTCTGCGATGAAATTTGTTTTGTACACATTTTTCGGAAGCTTATTTATGCTTGCTGCAATTTTGGCAGTATACTATGTTCACTTTATGCAAACAGGTACTTTAACAATGGATATGGGGCTTTTAGGGCTTTATAACGGTTACCCTGCACTTGTGCAATTCTTTGCTTTTATAGGATTTTTCATAGGCTTTGCGGTCAAATTTCCGATTGTGCCTTTGCACAACTGGTTGCCTGATGCACACGTAGATGCACCGACACCGATAAGTATGCTTTTGGCAGGTATTTTGTTAAAAATGGGAGCATATGGGCTTATTCGAATAAACATGTTCTTTTTCCCTTCAATATTCAACTTCTTTGTTCCGGTAATCTTTACTTTGGGCATTATAAATATACTTTATGCTGCGATGATAGCTTATGCTCAAACAGACCTCAAAAAACTTATTGCATATAGTAGTATAAGCCATATGGGGATTATTCTTGTGGGCTTATGCGCAATGAATTCAATCGGAGTTTCGGGCGCTGTAATGCAAATGATTGCACACGGACTGATTTCGGCAGGACTGTTTATGGCTGTCGGTGTTATTTACTTACGAACCAAGACGAGGGATATCGAAAAACTTGGCGGCTTGGCTCAAAAATTGCCGTTCTTGTATTATTTATCAATGATTTTGGCACTCGCAAGTATAGGATTGCCTGGATTGATTGGCTTTGTTGGCGAAGCATTATGTTTCTTCGGAGCTTCTGTCTCGGACGCATTCCCGAAAATTCAGATTTTTGTCGCAATAGCTTTGCTGGGAATAATTTTTGGTGCCGTGTATATTACATCCATAATCAAAAGGGTCTTCTGTGGTGTTATGCTTGATGATTATAACGAAATTGAACCCATTAGGACTCATGAATTAGTGGTTTTATTATCATTAGTAATTCTCGTAGTTGCTTTTGGAATTTTTCCAAGTTTCCTTACGGACATATTTTCTTTACCGATAGATAGCTTTTTCAGTGCATAGGAGCAAATAATGGAATTTTTAGCAGATATAAAAAATTTAATGTTACCGGAAGCCACAATACTTATTGGGGCACTGCTTTTGTGCATCTTGGCTATTAGCTATCCCCAATCTAAAAAAACTGCTTTCATAACGACATTAATAATTTTAATAACCTCCATGGCTCTTTGTTTTCAGCTTGATACGGCAACTGTAGTTATGACCTTCGGCGGAAGTTTTTTGATAAGCAAATTCACTGTATTTTTTAAAGAATTAATTTTATTTGGCACAATATTGACAGTTTTTTTGAGCGACAAATATCTGAATAAAATTCAAAAAACCGCTTCGGAATTTTATATGTTTTTATTAGTGGCTATTTTAGGGGCACTGATTTTGGTCTCATCGAGAGATTTTATAACAATGTTAGTATCTCTTGAAACACTTAGTATTTCAGGCTATATCCTAAGCGGATTTTTGAAAGAAAAACAATCTCAAGAATCAATGCTAAAATACCTAATTTTGGGCTGTGTTGCCAGCGCTGTTATGCTTTATGGCATATCGCTTCTTTATGGAATTTCAGGAAGTCTGAGATTCGAAACTATTTATTTGGCAACCAAAAATCATCAACTTTTCAATGTGGCTGCTTTGGCTGGATTGTTTGTACTTAGCGGGCTTTGCTTCAAATTAGCAACAATCCCTTTTTATAATTGGGCACCTGATGTTTACCAAAATTCGCCTTTGTCTGTTGCGGCATTTTTATCTACAGTATCTAAGATTGCAGGTTTTGGCATTATAATAAGGTTAATTTCAGAGCTTTTCAGCGGAATTTGGGTTTTATACCTTGTGGTCGGAATAATTGCTCTCGCATCAATGAGCATCGGCAACTTTTTGGGGCTTGGCGAAAATAACATCAAAAGACTTATGGCATACAGCTCTATAGCCCATGCAGGTTATATTTTGTCAGTGTTATGCCTTGGCTCGACGCTGAGCCTTTCAGCTGCAGTCTTTTACATAATCACATATTTGTTTATGAACTTTGCAGCTTGGAGCTGCATTGAGCTTTTAGATAATTCCTCAGAAACAAGCATCGAGGACTTCCAAGGCCTTGCATACAAAAGACCATATTTGGCGACAGCGATTGTAATTTCATTCGCATCACTTGCTGGTTTACCTGTTTTTGTTGGATTTTTCAGCAAGTTTTATCTGTTTCAATCGATTGCTTTTGCAGGATTTTTGCTCTATCCATTCTTGTTCTTCGTTCTCGCAAACTCGCTAGTGGCAATTTATTACTACTTAAAAGTCATAAAAGTTATGTTCGATGAAGATGTGGAATTCGATAAAGAAATTTTCTTAGGCAAAAAATTTGCAGCTGTATTTTTTGTCAGTGTTCTATTCACTTTGTTTGCGGGTATTTTCTCAGCGCCAATAATTACTTATTCCCAACAAATAGCTCAAAGCCAAATACCTGCTGTAATTGAATATGAAAGCATCGAAGGCACTTTCTTTGACAATCCGCAACCTGCAAAATAGAAGTAGTTCGGCTAGTTTTAATCCAAAAACCTCAAAGGGGTAAAATTTGGATTTTCTATATAACTCCTAATCAAGAACTATTTGCAAAACATTTGTTTTTGAATCAGTTATGACATGAAAATCGCCATAATCATAAATGATTTTATTTTTAGTGGTTTTATCAATTTTGAAATTTTTGTCGTAAATTTTTGTGATTTTATCAAAAGTTATATTAGTAGGATACAGAACCAAAAACTTCAAAAGGCCGTCTTTAAAAATGAATTCGGCTCTTGAATATTTGGAGGTAATATTGTTTTTTATTGTATAAGTCTTTGTTCCATCTTCATTGAATTTGGGATAAAGGCAATCAAACTCATCACTAAAAGTCTCTTCTAAATACTCTTTTGGAGCAAAACTTTGCATATTTCTAAGATTGTCCCAGTCTGGAAGTTTTTTATCAAAACCAATCATCTCATCAGGGATCTTAGGGTTGTCAAAAAGAGTTATGCTGTATAGTGATTTCCCTTGTTTATCTACCGATACATTAAAAAAAGCATAATTGTAATAATCATAAACTTCATTATAATCATGATTTATATCGGATGTATCGCCATAGAAATTCAAAAAATTATTAAAATCGGCTTTTTCTCTTAAAATAAATTCAATCCACTCGGCAATATTTTTTTCGAAGCCGACTCGGATTTCAGAATACTCTCCATTTTTAGGGCGAATAACTAACATATTCGATTCATCTGCGAGTTTAGAGGCCTTGAAATTAGGGTATTTGGCCTTAAATTCTGCCAATGTGGTCTTTTTAAGCTTTAAATTACCTAAATTTTCAGTTTTGAGGTTCATATAGTCAAAATTGCCGCCCAAGTCTGCCCATGCAAATTGACAACTCAAAAATATAACCATCAATAGTATAATTTTTTTCATACAGTTATGATACAAATTTTTTAAAGAATGGTCAATTAGACACAAATCAGACACACTATAAAAGTGTCTCAAACTCTTTCATAAATTCTTTGATAAGGTCTTCTTCCTGCACGGTTTTTACGACTTCACCTTTTTTGAAAATGATACCGTGTTTTTTTCCGCAAGCTATGCCTATGTCAGCGGCTTTGGCTTCGCCTGGACCATTTACGGCGCAACCCATAACTGCAACTGTCAAACTTTTTTCAGTATTTGCAGTAAGGCGTTGGATTTCGTTGGCGATTGGTATTATGTTGATTTTGCAACGTCCACAAGTCGGACAGCTCACAAAATTTACGCCTTCTTTTCTGATTTCTAAAGCTCTTAAAATCTCATACCCTGCGAGTACTTCTTCAACAGGATTTGCCGTCAAAGACACTCTGATAGTATCGCCGATACCTTTGAGAAGTAAGGGTGCTAGTCCGCATGCTGATTTTATAAGGCCGCATTTAAGAGTTCCAGCTTCCGTAACCCCCAAATGCAATGGGTAGCTGACTTTTTTGGACATTATTTTGTAAGCATTAATCATAGTTAGTACGTCAGATGATTTGAGTGAAACTTTTATATTCTCAAATTTCATTTTTTCAAGAATTTTTATTTGACGCAAAGCACTTTCTACCATTGCTTTTTCAAGTGGCAAGTGTGCAAATTCACGTTCAAGCGAACCGCCATTTATACCTATTCTGATTGGGATGCCAGCCAAATTCGCAGCTCTGGCAACTTCTTTTACATTATCAAGTTTTCCGATATTTCCTGGGTTTATACGAAGGGCATCAATGCCTTTATCGATAACCTTTAAAGCCAATTTATGGTCAAAATGAATATCCGCGATCAATGGGATATTTATTTGTTTTTTAATTTCGGCCACATTGTTAGCGGCTGCTTCATCCAAGATTGCAATTCTGACAAGATCGCATCTTACTTCTTCAAGTTCTTTTATTTGTTTGACCGTAGCATCAATGTCATGCGTATCTGTAGTGCACATAGATTGTACGCTGATTGGCGCAAAGCCACCGACTTTTACTTGGCCAATTTGGATTTGTTTTGTTTTTTTTCTTTTAATCATAGCTCAATTCTCCTATAATGATTTTATCATGAAGGATTGAGAAAAAGTCTAATTTTAATGGAGGGAAGCATGAAAATAGCAGTTTTATCAGATATTCATGGCAATAGGGAAGCTCTAGAGGCTGTTTTGGAGCATATTGCGAGGCAAAATATAGACAAAATTTTTATTTGTGGGGATTTGGCAATGGCAGGGCCAGAACCATCTAGAACTGTGGAGTTTCTAAAATCTTTTGATGCAACTTTCATTCAAGGAAATACAGATGAAATGATTGTCAAAAATATTATTCCTCCCAATGAAATCATGTCAAATGCTCTAAAATATGCCCAATATGAGCTAACTGATGAGCAAAAAAGCTTTTTGGCAAACTTACCTTTTTCGCATTCTGAAAAAATTGAAGAGCTGAATTTACTTTTCGTACATGGTTCACCCCAAAAAAACAACGAGGATATTTTGCCTGACCAAAATCAAGAAAAAATCGCCGAAATTATTGAAGGCACTACGCAAGACCTGATTTTTTGCGGTCATACACATTTGCCTTGTGGCTATCAAGTCAAAAAACAGACCGTCGTAAATGTTGGAAGTGTGGGGCGACCTTTTTGCGAAGAACCTAAAGCGTGTTATGTTACGGTAAATATTAATAAAAGTGAAGCTGAAATTTTGCATCATTTTGTTGAGTATGATGTCCAATCTGCATCAAAAAAGCTAGCTAAATTGCCCTTTGTTGGGGCTGATAAGCTTGCTGAAATGTTAATTGGTGCGACAAATCGTTACCCCGAATAATTAAAACCCTTTATTTTTTTACAAAACTTTATTAAACTGTTTATTGCATTTGTTTTTATTATTATGTATAAAAAATATACGTATTGAAGGAGATCATAGTTGAATATCGCCTTACCTAAGAAAAAAATTAAAAAAACAAAAGCCATAAAATCCGTAAAAGCTAAAACTGGGATTAAGGCTCCTATTGTCGAGGCTTTCAAAAGGTATCACCAAAACCCTTCAATCCAATTTCACATTCCAGGACACAACAAAGGTGGGGCTATTCTGGATGAATTTAAAGATTTAATTGGTTCTAGAGCAGTATTTTTGGATACGACAGACGATTTCAATAATCTGGGTACACTTCACCCTGCTACAGGAGCAATTAAAGAAGCTCAAGAACTTGCAGCGCAAGCTTTTGGTGCTGACAAAACTTATTTTCTGCTCAATGGTTCCACAATCGGAAACATAGCAATAGCACTCACTTTAACCCATGAAAAGCAAAAAATCATTGTTGGCAGAAATTGCCACCGTTCTGCGGTCACAGGGATTATACTTAGTGGGGCAGAGCCTTTATGGGTAATTCCTGAAAAGTTCGATGACTGGGGACTTTGGGGACATACGAGTCCAGAACAGGTCGAAAAATTACTTTCAGAAAATCCTGACGTACCAATGGTTTGGGTTACAAGTCCAACCTATGAAGGCGTTGTCAGTGATATAGAAGCGATTTCAAAAATTTGTAAAAAATACGGCACAATATTAGCTGTTGATGAAGCACACGGCTGCTTATGGGGATTCAATGAAGAATTGCCTTCTCCTGCGATGGAATTGGGAGCAGATGTTGTAGTTCAGTCTTTGCACAAAACAGGCGGAAGTTTTTCTCAAAGCTCGATGCTTCATGTTGCAAAAGGTGCAAATATTGATACGACAGAGCTTGAAGCCAATTTAAAGCTTCTTCACTCAACAAGCCCTTCCTACACTTTACTTGCAAGTTTGGATGCGGCAAGAGCCTATTTGCAGAGCGCAAAAGGCAGAAGAGGGATTAGAACGGCTATTTCAAACGCAAAATATATAAGAAGAAGACTTTCTAAGTTTTCTGACGTAAAGATTTTGTCTTGCGAAGGATTAAATACTGACCCGACAAAAATATTCTTAAAAATAAATGGTTTGAGCGGAAGAAGTCTTGAAAAGATTTTGGAAATCGAATACCACTTAGAGGTCGAATCGGCTGCTGATGAAGGTATTTTGATTTTGTCTAATATAGGCCATGCCAAACGAGACGCTATTTATTTTTGCGAATGTATCGAATCTATCGTAAAAAGTAATTACAGAGGCATTTCTTACCTTGAAAACCCAAAAATGATGCCGCTTTGCATTCCGAAAATGGCCATGACGCCAAGAATTGCTCACTTCAAAAAATCAGAGAGAGTTCTTGTTAAAGATTCTATAGGCAGAATTTCTGAGGAGCTTGTTGCAGAGTGTCCTCCAGGGATTTCAGTTTTGGTTCCGGGCGAAGTAATCGAAGAAAAACATCTTCCTTACTTGCTTAAATATGAGTATATTAGCGTAATTATTGACTAGTCAAAAGCTTGCGAAAGTTTTGAATTCAAAGTTTCAATGCCTTCTTTGACGCTATCTTTTAAGAAATCACGGTTATGCGAAATATCAACAATTTCGATCATATCTTTGACCGTAAAATCGTTGAACCCTTCAAATTCAGTATTGTCGAATGCCTTTTTGCTTTTGAGATAATGTTCTTCTAATTCAAGTTCTGTTTTTGGGTCAGCTATTGCCTCAAAGAATTTTTTGGCAAGAAGAACTATAGGTACATCTTCTGTTTTAATATTTTTAAAGTTTATTTTTTTACCACCATTTATAGACAGAAAAGAGTCGCCCAGCGCTTCTTCGTGTGTTGAAAAATCTATGTTTGCAATGTTATCTTTGTCGACCAAAGACCTGAATTCGTCCAAATGATTACCATTTTTATTAGTTAACTTTGCCCAAATTTTTTGATTAGTAAGGGCCGCAGAGTCTAGCCCTGTACCATATTTTATTGAACCGCCATTTGTTATACCTGAGAAATTTATAGTCATTTTAAATCCTTTTTACTACATTTATGTACATTTGAAAAAACTAATAGGATTTTACATCTTTAAAATCCCTTGTAATGCTTCTGTAAAATTTTGTGTCAGGATGCCCCAAGATGAAGGCTGTTGCAATATTTTCATCTTTTGCAATGCCGTATTTTGCTTTTAGTTTAGGATTTTTATTCATGCTTGGTGGAACAGTGCCAATAACACAAGTCCCTAAGTTTAAGGCTGCAGCAGCAGTTACGGCAAGCGTAGAAGCTATAATGGCGTCTTCTTTGTCGCAAATTGCAGTTGCGTAGAATAAAACCACAGCAGGGGCGTTATAAAACAAAATGTCCGAGCCTTTTTTGCGTTGTTTTATTGTTTCGTTAATTAGAGGCATGACAAATTCTTTAAAAAGTTTGTAATTAGTTGCGCCAATAAAGGGTTTTAAAAGTTTTAAGACAAAAGGTTTTATTGTTTTTGACATTTTTTCAAGAGAATTGATTAAATCATCAGCAAAATTTTGAACTTTTTCAGTGCCGTTTATTACGATTATTTTGACTTCATGTGGCGTTATTCCTATTGCTCCGGTTGCAGCAGCAGTGATGATTTTGTCTATATCTTCTTGAATCACAGGTTCTTGTTTGAATTTTCTTGTACTGCGTCTTTGAATTAATAATGAATAAAGACTGTCGTAATCTGCTTTTTTGTCGGCAAATTCGACTAAATGCTCTTCTGAGATTGATTCGCCTTTAATTTCAATAGCTTTATTCGGGCATGCCATCATGCAATGTCCGCATTGAATACATCCCAACATAGAATCTGAATTGGCTGTTATTTTTGAATTCACTTGAATCAAGTACTCGCCCGGGCATATTTGGCTACAAATGCCGCATTTCGTGCATTTTTCAGCATTAATAATGACTTCAACTGATTTTTCTTTATTAAACATCTATTTGCTCTCTGAATTATTTGAATCTTCTTATTATATAAAAGCTCAAGAAAAAAATATGTTCTTTGTTTTCTAAATATTAAGAAATATTTACTATTATAAAAAAATACCACCCCTGAAAGCAAGACAGGAGGCATCCTTCAAGAAGTGAAATTAAAATAGTCACATGAATTACTACTTTTAAAAAAAATATTGGACTTTTTTTTATATTTATAGGATAGTGAAGTGGTTTAGTTAAATTAATTTGAAAAGAGTTTTATCATGAATTACCAATTTGAAGATCAACAAGTCGCTTGTTTAGATTGCGGCACATCTTTTACTTTCTCAGCAGAAGATCAAGAATTTTTTGCACAAAAAGGCTACTCAGAGCCAAAAAGATGTCCTGCTTGTAGAGCTGCTAGAAAAGCTAACAGTGCTAGAGGCGGCGGCGGCGCTCGTTCAGGCGGCGGCGGAAGCAGAGGCGGCTTTGGCGGCGGTGGAGAAAGACCACAATATAGAGTAACTTGCAGCGCTTGTGGCTGTGATACTACTGTTCCTTTTGAACCAAAAGGTGGCAGACCAGTATATTGTTCTGATTGCTACAGAAACGGTTAGGTGACGGCCTTGGCTAAAAATAACCAAAAAAAAGAAAAAGCAGAACGCAACAAGCTTAATGCTAACAAATATAAGAAAAAAAGCAGCAGTGCTGGTAAATTTGGTAAAAGACCTTAATTATCAACTGCAAAGCTAATTTAAATATATTTAAAGCCTTAAATATAATGCAAAATAACATTCTAACTTTTTAAGTTAGGATGTTATTTTATGAAAGGTTAATTCTATGACTTTAAATAAAGAAGAAATCCTTAATTTCTTAAGCAGTAATGATGATGAACTATTTAAGTTGGCCGATAAAGTTCGTAAAGAAAATATTGGCGACGAAGTTCATCTTCGAGGTTTGATAGAGTTTTCAAATTATTGTAAACAAAACTGTCTTTATTGCGGCATAAGACGTGATAACAAAGATTGTATAAGATATAGGTTAGAGCCAGAGCAAATCATTGAATTTGCCCAAAAAGCTTGCGGTTATGGCTACAAAACTGTAGTGCTTCAATCTGGCGAAGACCCTTATTACACAGCAGAAAAGATGCAATACATTTTGTCTGAAATAAAAAAACTTGATATGGCCATCACTCTCAGCACGGGCGAAAAAACTTTGGATGAATACAAAGCCTATAAAGAAGCTGGTGCCGACAGGTTTTTGATTAGAATAGAAACTACAGATAGGGAACTATATAAAAATTTGCACCCAAATATGGATTTCGATAATCGTGTAGAATGTTTGAGAAACTTATACAAGCTAGGCTATGAAGTTGGAACAGGTTCTTTAGTTGGTCTGCCAAATCAAACATTAGAGTCTTTGGCTGATGATATTCTGTTTTTTAAAGAAATTAACGCTGATATGGTTGGCATAGGTCCTTTTATCCCAAATCCTAATACTCCGTTGAGCGAAGAAGTCGGTGGAGCTTTTGACTTAGCATTGCGTGTTATGGCTGTGACGAGGTTAGTTTTGCCTTATGCAAACATCCCTGCTACTACAGCGATGGAAACTCTTAATCCAAATGGCCGAATCATTGCGCTGCAAAGCGGAGCAAATGTAGTCATGCCAAATGTTACAGAAGGTGATTACAGAAAATTTTATGAACTATACCCTGGCAAAATTTGCGTTAATGACACTCCTGCTAAGTGCGTAGGTTGTATCACAGGGAAAATCAAAAGCATAGGAAGAGAAGTTTCTAAAACAAAAGGGTTTAGGAAAAACAAATAAAATCTTTTTAGCTATTCCTTTACGTTGATAAAGGGCAGTGAAATATAGAAGGTCGTACCTGTTTTTTTGCCTGTGTCAAACCAGATGGCGCCTTTGTGTGCTTCTACTATTCTTTTGCAAAGGAATAGTCCTGTGCCTGCGCCTATTTTACGTTCAATTGCATGTGCCATTTCATAGCGTTTAAATATTTTTTCTTGAATATCTTTTGGAATTGGTTTGCCTCCATTATTAATGCTTATTATTATGCGTTTGCTTTTTTTGTAATATTTTATTTGAATTTCATCTTCGTCAGGGCTATGTTGAATAGCATTTTCTATCAATATAGAGAAAACTTTCATTAGCTCTTTTTTGTCAACATTTACCCAGTAAGTGCCTTCATCTTTTTCTAAATTAATTTTTATTTTTTTTAAGTCAGCACCACTTTTGGCAATAAGTATTGCTTCATTCAAAATCTTCCCTAATTTTATATTTTCCAATTCTAAATTTTGCTTTCCCGATTCATAATTATAAATGGCAACAGATTTTTCCAGTAAAATACTGATATTTTGATTATTTTCTAAAATTTCTTGCAGAATCTCCTTATTTGTTCCGAAAGAACATTCGGAATAATTCATAAGGTACTCAATAGCTGTTCTTTCTCCTATCAATGGAACTTGGAAATCATGTGCCAAAGTTAAAATAAAAGAGTTCCTAAGTTCTTCGGTCTCAATAAATTTTGTTATTTCCCAAATAACGCTAATTACATTTTCTGCAATTGCTTTTATCAAATCAATTTCTTCATCTGTCCATTTACGTGTTTCTTCAGAGCAAAGGACAATAAAGCCAAGCACTTTAGCTTCACCATTATACTTGACTAAAGGAACAGACATTAAGGCTTGTATTTTATGTTTTTGAAAGAAATCAGACGTTTCTTCAGGATAACATTTCGATACATCATCCAATATAAGTGGTTGAAGATTATGAATAAGATTTAAAAATTCATCAATACATACCTGTGGAAATATCAGATTGTTTACGGACATATCTTTTCGGTCTATTACATATTCGTATTTGATATCCAATTCATCAGGATTTATTTGAGAAGATTCCAAAAATAAAGTCCTATTTAAGTCGAATATATCTGCCAACTTATATAAAAGTGCGTCGTACGCATGTTTCAAATCCCTTGTAAGTTTAATTTCGGAGATTATATCTTTTAAAATACTTTCTTTGCGAGCTGTTTTTATTTGAAATTCATAAAGATTCGATTGATGCAAAGCATTTGCAACTTGAATAGAGAGAATTCTTAAAAGATTTTTATCTTCTTCAGTAAAAGTTTTAAAACGTTTTGTATAAAAAAGAGCTAAGATTCCTAAATAAGTATTTTCATAATATAAAGATAGGCCTAATGCGGATTTAGTAGATGATTCTATTAAGAATTTTTCATCGGAAGTTCCTTCCAGATGATTTTTTTTAATAAATTCTTCGGAGTTTTCTATATAAACTTCTTTTATTTTTTCATGTATTTTTATCAAGCTAGGAATATCCCCATACTTATTAGAATCAAAATCAACATAGGATTTTATATCTGGAGAACAAAGATATTCAGAATATTCATCAAGGACTATCAAGTTATCAGTTTTAGGATCTTTTTCCATAATCGTGCAACGGTCTGCTCCAAAAGATTTTCCTATGGAATTTACAATAGCTTTTTTTCGCTGTTTAATGTCAAGACTGCTTCGAATGTTTTCCGTAATTTCTTTAACAAGAAGTTCTCTCTCTAAAGATTGTTGTTTTGTCTCAAGTAATTCTGCTTGATATAAAGCAATAGCAATCTGCTCTGATATTGACTCGAGATAATTCACTATTTCTTGAGTCATCGCATATGGTTGCTTGTGAGCTGCAACATATATCCCCAACAAGTTATCCTTATATATAATAGGTATGCAAATTACTGAACCGGCATCATCTAATCTTAAATTCTTAGCATCAGGTGTATTCTCAAGCCCATATTCTTTGATAAACGTTTCTCTATCCTCAAAGAAAACATTTTTTCTTTTTTCAGATAGTGCTTTTACAAAAAATCCATATTCTTCCGAAAAATCTTCTCCCAAAACCCTATAACTTCTTGACTCGGGAGGATCCAGATATTCCGAAAGTACATCAGGGGTATAAAAAGTTCTTGTTACTTCATTCCATTTGCTAAAAAAGACTCTTTGGAAGCCAAACATTTTTCCTGTTTCCGAGACAAACGAAGTGATTATTTCTTTTATATCAAGGGACTGCCTAATCATAGTAACCAATTCTCGAAGAGTTTTTTCTCTTTGAGCCATTTGTTTTTCTTTTTGATATAGTAGAGCTTGATTAAATGCAATTCCTATTTGATTTCCTATAATACGTAAAAAGTTTAATTCATTATCAGAGGGTAATATTTTTTCTTTAACATATTCTATTGCCAATATGGCTATTAATTTATCCATGTAAAAGAACGGAATGCCAATGCCGCTTTTCAAGTTGAAAATAGTCTTGTATTTTTTGACACTTGCATATTTTTCAGTTTTTTCTTTGTAGATTGCTTCATAATCAAAAAAAACTAAATCTTTTACTGATAGATATAGTTCAACAAATCTTTCCACCTCTTCTGTGGGAAAATCATAACCTACAATACTTGGTATATCCGAGGAAGATAAATATTCTTCATCTTGAGATACTGGCTTCCCGTTCATTTTTCCCAAATCGACTTCGACTATATAACATCTGTCGGCTTTTGTAATCCTTCCAATATCATTTACAATTTGTTTTATTTGAGTTAAATCAAAGGTACTTGCGCATTTAGCTATGGTTTCTCTTATAAAGCGTTCTCTTTCAGCGGATTGCTTTAGTTGTAATTCAAACTCTTTTCTTTCTGTTATGTCTCTTGCAATACCCACTGTACCAATAATATTTCCTTTATCATCTATAACAGGGCTTTTAAAAGTTTCTGACCATCCTATACCCTTTTCTGTAATTATCGTTTCTTCTGCTATTTTTTGTTTTCCTAATTGAATCACCTCTTGATCATCTTTTTGATATTTATCAGCAAGCTCTTTTGGAGTAAACATCTCATCAGTTTTACCAATAATATCTTCGGATTTAAGATTAAAAGAATCACAGAATTTCTTGTTTACGCTTATATATATGCCTTGTTTATCTTTTAGCCAAGCCATAAAGGGCATGTTATTTAAAATAGCATTATTTCTTTTGTTAGCTATTGTTAAAGACTCGAACAATTCTGCTTGCCTAATGGCCACATCTAATTGAGTAATAATAGATTCCAAAAATTCTATTTCATCAGGGCTCCATTTTTTGTAATTATCAATTGAGGACAAGAATATCCCACCCCAGATTTTCCCTTCCACCTTTATAGGCATTGCGAGAAAAGACTTTACTCCCATATCAGTATATATTTTTTTGATATCAGAAGGTATATCAGAATTTTCAATATTATAGATGATTTTTTTCGTTTTATATTTATCAATATAATCTGCCCAATAATCGGCAAGGGCATCATAATTAGTGGCCGTGTCCAAAGAGATTTTTTTTATTTTGTGATTCTTTGCAACTTCTATAAAATGTTCTCTCAATTTAAAATTAATTTGCCCGACAAAAATCCTTTGTATTTCATCAAAGTATTTTAAAAGTTCTGTAGCTATATTTGTTAAAATATTATTGAGTTCAATTGAACTCCTTATTATATCAACTATTTTTCTAGTTATTCTTTCTTTTTCAGCCTGAATTTTAGCTTCATTATAAAATGCTGCTTGATTTAGTGCGATTGAAATTTGCTTTGCTAAAGCCATTAAAAATTCTGTGTCTTCCGCATTTAATTTAAAACTTTCTTTGACATAATGCAAAACCAAAAATGTTAGTTTTCCTCTTCTATCCCAAATAGGAACAGCAAAGTCGGATTTAATATTAGCTTGCTTGAAATATTCATCCATAGCTGAATTTTCAAACTCCTTTTCGGCAATAGTGTGTGATGTTACTTGAATAGGAAAATAACCTTTTTTATTTTCAACTTGATTAAAAAAATAGCTAAGAGCTTCTTGATTAATCTCTTTTCCTTTGAGGCTTTCTATATCAGGAGAGGCCAAATATTCTACTTCAGGCTCTAAAAAAAGCCCTTTGGAATGATCGTAAGCTCTCAGATAACACCTGTCAGCATTAAAAGCTTTACAGGCTTCATTTACGATAGACTGTTTCATTTCCTTCATGTCAAGACTACTTCTTATTGCTTCGGTAATCTGCCTCAAGAGGGAATCTCTTCGGGATATTTTTCTTTCTTCTTCATAAAGGTTAGACTGATATAGGGCAACACCAATACTATCTGCTATTCCTTTAACAAATTTAATATCTTCTCCGGTAAAATTTTTATTATTTTGGGTGTAATGCAAAACAATTGCACCAAGAACTTTGCCCGAATGCCTTATTGGAATTCCTAATACTGATTTAATATCATATTTTTGATAAAAAGACTCAATTAATGTGTCTTGAAGTTTATTGGCTAAAAGATATTTTTTAGTATTAGGAATATTCAAAATTTTATTGTTTATGCAGATATTAGTTACTCTTGTTGCTTGAATCGGTGGCAAATCACCTTTTAGGCTCATTATTTCTTCTGATGATAAATATTCTGCTTCTACTTTACTGAATTTTTTAGTTGACGTGTCATATTCTGCTATCAAGCATCTATCCGCTTCTAGTACAGTTCCAACGCTTCTTACGGATATTTCTTTTATGTTTTTGATATCAAAATTTTTGTGTATATTATCAACAATTTCTTTAGTGGCCTTAATCCTATCGGAACTTTCTTTTATAATGCGATTTTTTGCGGAAATAATTAAGGTAATTACAATCAGAAAAACCAATAAAATAAAAATGGCTACATCTAAAGGGAAACTTATTGATACTACTGGTAATAAAATAGAACTTAACATAATTGCCCAACTTGTTATAATAATAGTTTTAATTTTAGCCTGTTTGACAATTTACTACATTATGCAATAAGGTATAATGCGACTATATATTATTAAGTATTCAAGATGTAAGGTTTCCTCAATGGAGCAAAATAATAAATCTAATATATCAAAACAAGCAAAAAGAGCTGTTTCCTTAAATTCTAATATATCCAAAGCTTTACAAGAAATTAAAGCTCAATTAGGTGATGAGGAATTCAATCTTATTCTGTTTTTTGCCTCTCCAACCTATCCTCCAGGCAAAATAAGTAAAGAGTTTCAACAAACTTTCCCAAATGTGCAGACTATCGGCTGTACTACGGCAGGAGAAATTTTTGGAGGCGAATTGCTGCAAGATTCAATTGTTGCAATGGCTTTTAATAAAAATATTATTAAAAATTTCCACATTGAGTTGATTAATAATATTAATGAGCTTATGCAAGTCAATAAAGCTTTCCAAGTATTTGCAAAAGATTTAGGTGTCAAAACCTATGAAATGGATTCTGAAAAATATGTGGGAATAATTCTTGCAGATGGCCTCAAAGGTGAGCCGGAAAATTTGATTTCTCGAATAAATGAAATAACTGAAATCCCTTTTATAGGTGGTACTGCTGGTGATAATTGGGAACTGAAACACTCATATATTTATATAAATGGAAAATATTATGAAAATGCTGCTTTAATCATTTTGCTTGAGCCGACAAATGGTTTTAAAATATTAAAAACACAAAGTTTTGAACCTCTAGGGGCAATTTTTATAGCTACAGCTGTGGATGAAAAGAAAAGATGTTTAAAAACAGTAGATAATAAGCCTGCGGCTTTATTTTATGCGCAACAAATAGGAGTCCCTATAGAAGAATTAAAAGAACAATTCCCAAATTACTCAATTGGTCAAATTATTTATGATGAAGCATATCTTCATGATTCAGTAACTTTTGATGACAAATACAACTTATATTTGCATTCTTCAATTCCAAAAGGTGCCGAAATTCAGATTCTTAAAATTTCAAACATAATAGAAGATATGGAAAGAATAATAGAGCAAGAAATAAAGCCTCTTGAAAATATTTCTGCAATCGTAAACTTTAATTGTGGTAGTAGGTTTCTTAAATTAAAAAAAGAAAACCAAGAAACAGAATTCCAGCAACTATTTAAAGATTTACCCGCTATTGGTTTTGCGACTTATGGGGAATTTTTTATTTCATTCATAAATCAAACATCGGTTATGCTTGTTTTATTTTAATAAATACAATGTAAATAATTCTTAACATTGTATATACTAATTAGTCAATATTTATATACTCCTTGTTTTTATTAGTGTAAGAGAATTATTAAATAAGGAGAATTTGCAGATGAACGTAGGAAATATTAACCCTATAATTATTAAAGGATCAGTCAAAGATTTTGCTAACCAAGAATTAGATGAAAATGCAAAGGATTTAAAAGGCAGTCCTCAGACTTTGGCTAATGAAAAAAAATTCTTAAAAGAAAATATCGATTTTAGTGACCCACATAAGAAACTAAGAACAAAATATACAGAAGAAGACGGTACGCAAGGTTCACTTTATGTTAAAAAGAAACTTACCTGCGAAAGTAAGCATGACGTAAGAGTTTTGCATAGAGAAGAAAAGCAAAATACAAAAGCCCAAAAAAACTTGACTGAAGCAGGTACAAATTTGCAAGAGGCTCAAGATGAATTTGATGCAATTAAAAATAAAACAAATATTTCAGAAAGTGATTTAAAAGCTAAGCAACAAAGACTTCTTGACGCAGAAGCAAAATATAACGCAGCTAATACAAAAGAAAAAGTCGAAGTAGAAGGCGAGCAAAATACAAGAGAAACTTGGAAACTAAAAGAAGACGATGCCAAAGCAAAAAGAAAAGAAATCGTAAAGCCTCCAAAACATAAAGGGCCTACGCCTGAAGAAATTGAAAAACAGAAAACGGAAAAAGAATACTTACAAGCTAAAAAAGAATTTGAAGATGCACAATTAACTTATTCTAAAGACGGAAAAGAGTTTAAAAAAGCTGAAGAACATCTTAATAAAGCTAAAAATAAACATGAAAAAGCTAGTAATGAGGTTCAAAAAGAAAATGGAGAACTTTCAAAAGCTCAAGCTGATGCTGATTGTTTAAAGTACAAAGTAAAAGTAAAAGTAAAAGAAGTTCTCAATAATCCTGAGGATGGTTACAAAAAAACTGTAGCCAAGTTCAAAGGAATTGTTTCTACCTGTGATGAGGGAGAAACACCAGTAAAAAGAGAACCAGCACCAGAACTGCTAAAACCAATAGAAGCAAAAATACCAACAATAGAAGTAAAACCTATTCTAATACCGACTTTGAAACCTATTGTAATACCAGAAACAACAAAAGAAATTCACGTAGTAAATAATAATGATAGCCATTCAGGTTTTGGAATACAAAATGGAGAAATGATAAACAAAAAAAATCACGTAACAAATGCACAAAGCGCAGTAGCTGTTATTGGCAGTGGTAATGATAAATCTACAGGCAAATTGACAACTCTTGCTCAAGGTGCAAAAGAAAGAACTCAACACTTAGGGCAAATGTTTACAGATTTAAATGTCGACAAGGCTGGTGGTCTATCAGAAACAGACTTGCAAAATTTTACAAAGATGTATAAACCTAATGCCAAAGCTGCAGATCCTAACATAAGAACACAAGCACCTAATGTGGATTTGAAAAATAACGCTATAACTAAATGGTTCAATTCTATGATTAAAGGAACAGAGAAAACCGAAGTAACACAAGATATGTTTACTAACTATATGAACGCTCATCTGGATAAAGACGGTAATATTATATTGCCGGAATAATTATCAGAAATATCAAATAGAATCAAAAGCTCCGAGAAATCGGGGCTTTTTTAGTTCGTGAATTAATGAATTTTCAGTAGAAATTCATTTTTTTAAACCTCTATGTTAATATTGATTTTGTTAAATTCTAATTTAAGGAGAAAATATGGAAACAAAAGATTGTAATGGAGTAACTCTCGAAAATGGAGATTCTGTATTAATTAGCAAAGATTTAAATGTAAAAGGCTGTTCTCTTAAGTTGAAAAGAGGAACTGTTATAAAAAAAATCAGACTTACTGATGATGCCGAGCAAATTGAATGCAAAATAGGTGCAAGCCAAATCGTACTAAAAACTTGTTTTGTTAAAAAAGCCTAACTGTATGCTAAGATAAAACTATTAGGCACTAATAATCCTAGTTTATGTTCCGAGATACAACAAAGGATTTATTGAAAATATGAAAATAGCATTGCTATCACCTATTGCTTGGAGAACACCGCCAACACATTATGGACCTTGGGAAAACATTGCTTCATTGATTTGTGAAGGACTGGTCAAAAAAGGAATTGACGTTACATTATTTGCCACCGAAGATTCGATTACAGCGGGCAAGCTTAGTGCTGTATGTCCACGTGGATATGAAGAAGACTCTACAATTGAGCCAAAAGTCTGGGAATGTCTTCATATTTCAGAAGTTTTTGAGCGAGCTGATGAATTTGATTTAATACATAATAATTTTGATTTTCTGCCACTTAGTTATAGTGGATTGGTGGAAACTCCTGTTTTGACAACGATTCATGGTTTTTCTTCTGCTGCAATTTTGCCTGTATACGAAAAATATAATAAAAATAACTATTATGTTTCGATAAGTAATTCAGACAGGTCGGACAAGCTTGATTATATAGACACTGTCTATCATGGAATTAATCTAGATGAATTCACGTTTAGAAAAGAAATGGGCGATTATTTGCTGTTTTTTGGACGTATGCATTCTGATAAAGGGGCAAAAGAAGCAATCCAAATCGCTAAAGCTTTTGGCAAAAAATTAATAATGGCAGGAATAATTCAAGATACAGATTATTTTGAGCAAGAAATTGCCCCCCACTTAGGTGAAGATATTGTTTATATAGGCAGTGTCGGGCCTGATCAGAGAAATAAGTTGCTGGGTGAGGCATATGCATTATTGCATCCAATATTTTTCGCAGAACCATTTGGGCTTTCAGTTGTTGAATCCATGGCCTGTGGGACTCCTGTTGTAGCTTTTAACAAAGGTAGTATGCCGGAATTGATTGAATCAGGCAAAAATGGATTTATTGTTTCAAATATCAAAGAAGCAGTTGTTGCCCTCGAAAAAATTCCCGAAATAAGCAGGCAATCTTGTAGAGATACAGTAGAGCAAAAATTTACTGTAGAAAAAATGGTTGATAATTATATTAGAGTCTATCAGCAAATTATAGAACAGAATAAAACGAGAAAATAAACGTTTCTGAGTGTATCAGAAAGTAATCTCCAATTAACCGACCCTAAAGGTCAGAAGATAGAATTTTCCCAGAAGGGATAAGGCACATACTCAATCACTGGAAAATAGTGATAGGAGAAGCATTTGTCATATTAGAGAATGAATATTAAACTGTTAGGAATCCTTGAAAAAGGATGCAATTAAGCGCTAAAAATAGGAGAGCAGAGTAGTGAGAGACCAATTAGTAACTAGGTATCAGAAAAACCCTATCCTTACGAAGGCAGATGTGCCATATCCTGTTGCCACTGTGCATAATGCAGGTGTTGTTAAATACAATGATAAATACATAATGCTGTTTCGTTCACATTTGCATAACGGGCGCTCCGTCATCGGCATAGCCGAAAGTGAAAATGGGTACGATTTTAAAGTTAGGCCAGAACCATTTTTGACGCCTTCTTGTGATTCAGCTTTTGGTGAATATGAAGAATATGGCGTGGAAGATGTCCGCATAAGTCAGATTGATGATGAGTTTCTTCTTACATATAGTGCCTATTCTCGGCATGGTGTTCGCATAGGGCTTGCTAGAACCAAGGACTTTTTAACGGTAGAAAGAATTTCTTTAATCACCCAATCAGATTTGCGAAATGTAGTTATTTTTCCGCAAAAAATCAATGGACAATATGTTAGATTAGACAGACCTCATTCTGAAATTTCGAAGTGGTCTATATGGATATCTTATTCTCCGGATTTAATCCATTGGGGAAATTCAAAAGTAATAATAAAACCTGAAACTTATCACTGGGATGAAATGAAAATTGGCCCAGGAGCTACTCCTATAAAAACTGATAAGGGTTGGTTAAATATCTATCACGGGGTTTTTGAAACCATGGCAGGTGCTGTATACCGTTTAGGCGTTGCATTGCACGATTTGGATGACCCTTCGAAAATTCTGGGGGTAGCGGATAACTGGATTTTGCAACCTGAAGACCCTTGGGAAATTACAGGTTATGTCTCAAATGTAGTTTTCACATGCGGGGCAGTTCCTGAAAATGATGGTAGTGTAAAAATCTACTGGGGTGGAGCTGATAGTGTTATGTGTGTTGGTAATGCCAACATAAATGAGTTAGTCGATTTGTGTCTTAAAAGACCACGCAAAGCAGTATAACAACCAAGGAAGGAGAATGAAATGTTAAACGTCAAAAGAACAAATAAAAAATTCCAGCCCGATTATTCGCGCGTTATTATAAAACCACATATTCCACAAGGACAAGCTCGCATAGAAAAAATTATAATGAGAGTTTTAAGCCTTTCGGAAGAAAAAGTGGAACAAGTTTTGGAAAGAGTTCTTACAAGTTTTTCTAAGCGTCATAAAAATATATGGACTGCATTTGAAAAAAACTATAATGAAATACATAAATATATTCCTCAGGACGAGCAAATTAGCAAAAATAGAAAAGCACTTCTCGGCGCTTATTTTTCTTCAGAATATTCTATTCAAGCGGCTGCCTTTTTCAATCCTTCAATAGTGGCTCATCCAGATCAAAGTGATTTGCCCCAAGGAAGTTTGCGATTTATTTTGAGTTTTCGTTCTGTGGGAGAAGGTCATATTTCTTCTATCGAATTTAGAAGCGGTGTTGTAGATGCCAATTGCGAATTTATTTTTGACAAAGTTAGTCCTTATGCCGAAAGAGCAGATGTCGTTAGCAATCCTATTTATGACAAAACCACTTTCTTTTTAAAACTTGCGGAAATGCAAAATCCTGAGGATATAATTTCTCAACAGGTTTATGATTTGTTGCCTGACGAATTCCTTCTTTCAGAACTAATTGCAGTTTTGCAAATGGTTATAGATTTGGAATATAAAGATGTTGGCGAAAAAATCATGTGGCTCGCCAAGTCTAATTATGAAGTGCAATTTAGTCTTGACCAAGAACTGTCTGAAAAAATTATTTTCCCTGCATCATCAAATGACAGCAATGGAATAGAAGATGCAAGGTTTGTTCGTTTCGTCGATGATAATGGCAAGGCCACTTATTATGCAACTTATACCGCATATAATGGCCACAATATTTTGCCTCAAATTATTGAAACTAAAGATTTTCTTACTTTTAAAATGATTACATTGAATGGGGAATTTTCAAAAAACAAAGGGATGGCTCTTTTTCCTCGAAAAATTAATGGCAAATATATGATGGTATCTCGTGTTGACGGAGAAAATTTGTTTCTGATGTCATCAGATAATATTCATTTCTGGCAAAATGCGGAACTTTTAAAAAAGCCTGAAAATGAATGGGAATTTGTACAAATAGGTAATTGCGGTTCTCCTATCGAAACCGACCAAGGATGGATCCTGCTTACCCATGGCGTAGGCCCGATGAGAGAATACTCTATTGGCATTATCCTATTGGACATTGACAACCCAAGCCGAATAATAGGTAATAGAGTCGAACCTTTGCTTATATGTAATCAAGAAGAGCGTGAAGGGTACGTCCCCAATGTAGTTTATTCTTGTGGAGCAATGATTCATGATGATAATTTGATTATCCCTTATGCAATGTCTGACACTTGTTCGGGAATCGTAACAATATCGGTAGCGGAGTTATTTAGTAATATTGAAAGAAATGGAGCAAAAAATTATGTTGAATCCACGTAAAATTAAAAATATCGGAAAAATTGCTGTAATTGGCAACTATTCGCCAAGGCAATGCGGTATCGCTACTTTTACGACAGATTTAAGTCAATCATTAGCACGGGAGTTAATACTGGAAGAAAATTTAATAAATGTTGCTATGGATGACATTCCAGAGGGGCATAATTATCCATCTCAAGTCAAATTCAGAGTCAGACAAAATGTTCAATCTGATTATTTTTGGGCAGCTGATTATCTAAATGCCAATCAATACGATGCTGCTATTGTACAGCATGAGTACGGTATATTTGGCGGAGAAGATGGCGCTCATATTTTGCATATGATTAAATTTTTAAAAATGCCAGTTATTACAAATTTGCATACTGTCCTTGAAAATCCAACAGATGGGCAAAGAAAAGTAATGAAAGGATTAGAAAAATATTCAGACCGTTTGCTTGTAATGAGCCAAAAAGCTATCGACATACTAGTAAATGTATATGGTATAGATAGAGAAATGATTGCTTTTATTCCTCATGGAGTGCCTGATGCAGCTTTTAAAACACCTGGATTATTTAACAGTCTCTTTGGTTTGGAAAATAAAGATATTATTCTTACTTTTGGACTTCTTGGGCCGGATAAGGGCATCGAATCCATGATAAAAGCTATGCCGTCAATTGTGGAAAAAAATACTAATGTTATGTATCTGATATTGGGGCAAACACACCCTCATATTATTGAAAGAACAGGCGATTCATACAGGCGTGACTTGCAGCAATTGGTTAAAAAATTAGGGATGCAAAATCATATTGTATTCCATAATCAGTTTGTTAAGCTTGAAACTCTTATCCAATATCTTCAAACTTCAAAAATTTATGCAATTCCTTATTTGAAAAAAGAACAAATCACTTCAGGAACTCTTGCTTATGCTTTGGGAGTCGGTACGCCGGTTGTTTCGACACCATTTTGGCACGCTGAAGAATTATTAGCTGACGGCAGAGGAAAATTGGTTCCTTTTAATGATTCAATAGCGATGGCTGAAGAAATTAATAATCTATTATCAAATGACCAAGAACGAGAAATGATGAGATTCAAAGGCTATCAGTACGGTCGTTCAATGATATGGACAGAAGTAGCAAGAATGCATTTGGATATTATATCAGAGATTAAAGAAAGAAAATCACTTGAAAATATACAGGAAGTTGCCAGTACATATACTAAAATATTTAATGAACTGCCTGAAATAAATTTATCACATTTGAAAACAATGACTGATGATACAGGATTGTTGCAACACGCAAAATACACGACCCCTAACCTTCATCATGGCTATTGTGTTGATGATAATGCGCGTGGATTAATAGCACTTACAAAATATTATTCACTCAGAAAAGACAAAGAAGTTTTGCCTTTAATACAAAAATATTTGGCATTTTTATTCTATGCTTTTAATCAAGAAAATGGCAGATTTCGTAATTTTATGTCTTATGACCGTCGTTGGATGGAATTGGCAGGAAGCGAAGATTCCCATGCACGTGCTTTATGGGGGCTAGGCATAACTGTTAAAGAAGCGCCTGATAGTTCTATTAGAAATATGGCGATGCGTTTATTTCTTGATGCATTGCCAATAGTAGACCATTTCACTTCACCAAGAGCTTGGGGCTATACTGTTCTTGGCTTACAGGCTTATTTATCAATTTACGGAGGAGACGTATCTGCTCGTAGACTTCGTGATAATTTAGCAAATAAAATATATGAGCTATTTAAAAATAACGCCACGGATGAATGGACATGGTGTGAAAATACTGCGACATATGCGAATGCTATTTTGCCGCATGCATTGATTGCCGCTGGTCAATGGATACCAAATCAAGAAATGTATGATACAGGTATAAAAGCTTTAAAATGGCTATTGAAAGTGCAAACAGCACCAGAGGGACATCTGTCAATAATTGGTAATGATGGATGGCTTGATAAAAATGGAAATCGTTCTATGTTTGATCAGCAACCAGTTGAAGTTAAAAGTTTAATTGATGCATGTTTAGATGTTTATATTGAAACCGGAGATAAAAAATGGTTTGAAGAAAGTGAACGATGCTTAAGTTGGTTCCTTGGACAAAATGACTTGCAGCTTCCAGTCTGTGATTACAAAACAGGCGGATGCGGTGATGGACTCGAAAGACAAGGTGTAAACGGAAATCAAGGTGCAGAATCCACTCTCGCATGGCTAATTTCATTAATCAGTATGAATACAGCGATGGGATTGCAATTTGATTTGGATGAAAATATTTACTTAAAATCAAGTGAGTCTTTACCTTTATATATTAATCAAAACTAGAAATTATTATTTGCAAGAAGCTAAAATAGTAGTATTATTAAATGTATAAAAGATAATATATTAAAAAACTAAAGGAGAATTCCATTATGTCTAAAGATAAGGGCGGAAAAAAAGAAATTAAAAAACCTAAAAAAGTTAAAGAGAAAAAATCACCAAACTCAAATAATGTTTATAATAAACCAATAGACGATAAATACTAGAAGTCATCTCAAAAATCCAAATTTTTTAAATTTGAGGTTTTTGAGATGACGACTTTGCAAAAGTGATAAACGGCGGAAACGATTAGTTTTCGACGTTTTGAAACTAGACGATGGAAGCGTAAACAAAAATGAAAAGTTTACTTTTCTATTTTGATACAGCTTCTAGGCCTCAAAATTAAAGATACAAAAGTGTTATAGGATAGTTTTAGTTGTATAATATAATTATGCAATTCATTTCTAGAAATAAAATTTTATTAATTTTGACTATGTTCATTTGTATTTTTGTAATAAGCAATGCTTTTGCAGAGTACAAAGCGCCAAATTCTGTCGGCTATGTCAATGATTTTGCGAATGTGCTTTCTGACGAGTCTATAAATAAATTAGATGGGATAATCAAAGAACTCGAGTCCAAGACAGGGGCTGAAGTGGTTGTGGTAACTCTAAAATCACTCGATGGCTATCCTATTGAAGATGTCGGCTTGTCTATTGGCAGACAATGGAAAATCGGCCAAAAAGGCAAAAATAACGCCGTTGTAATTGTTACTGCGATAAATGATAAAAAACTCAGAATCGAAGTAGGCTATGGTATCGAAGGTTATTTGACCGATGCACACGCGGGCAGAATTCGAGATAATTATATGGTGCCTTATTTCCAAAAAGGCGATTATCAAAATGGTATAATATACGGTACATCGGCAGTCGTAGAGACGATTGCCAAGGGTTATGGGGTAAATATCTCAGGGAACTATACTATTCCTGCTTCAGATGAGCAACCCGATGGATTTTCAATTTTAATAATTATTGCGTTCATTTTCCTTTTTATTCGTTATCCGTCTTTTATGACAGGACTTATGATTGGAAGTATGAGCGGAGGCAGATACGGTAGCGGCGGCGGCTTCGGCGGCGGATCAGATTTCGGTGGATTCGGCGGTGGTGGAGGCTTTGGCGGCGGCGGTTCTTCAGGAGGATGGTAATGAAATCAACGGCTAATTTAATCGAAAAATTAAAAGAAATTTATAAAGAAAAACTTATTTCCGTTATTCTTTACGGCTCTTGCGTGACTAATGATTGTGATAATGAATTTTCGGACATAAACACAATAGTGATAATAGATTCTTTGACTGCTATTGATCTTAAAAACGCCTCTAGTGTGTCCAAGGATTTTAGCAAAGCAACTAAGCCAAAAAATTTAGGTAATATTTCTCAGTTAGTGGAATTATTGTCTAATTATATGTTAGCTCATTGTGACCCTGCGCAAATATCTAGAAATCCCCTTCCACTCTTTATGGACAAGGATGAATGGCTTAATTCTTGCGATGTTTATCCTATCGAATACTCTGATATCAAAGCTAGATACAAGATTTTGTATGGTGAAGATATTGTTGCACCTTTGGTTTTGGAAAAAAGCAATCTGAGACTTCAATGCGAGTACGAAATGAAAAATGTACTTATAAAATTGAGACAAAATTATCTGGCGAAAAGCAATGACTTGAGGGAGATTGAAATTCTTCTCAAAACAACTTCTAAAAGCTTTTTTGCATTATTTAGGGCAATTTTGCGCTTAACAAGTGAAGACGTGCCTTTTAACCATAAAGAAGTTATCAGTTTATTGGCTGAAAAAGTTACAATAGACAAAGATGTTTTCTTGAAAATATTAGATTTGAGAACGAATTCAAAGGCGATTCCAAAAGATGAATATGAAATTACAATACAAAAATTGATTAATTCGGCAAATGAAATTTTAAAATACGTAGATAAAATATAAAGGAGTTTGAAATGAACAAAGGTCAAATAATACTATTATCATTAGGTTTGGTGGTTTTTATTTTTATTAGTAGCATCATCGGAGCTTATAACAATTTGCAAATGCTAGATGAGTCAGTCACCTCTAATTGGGCTCAAGTCGAAAATCAGCTTCAAAGAAGAAGTGATTTGATTCCAAATCTTGTAAACACCGTAAAAGGTTATGCAGGCCATGAGAAAAGTATTTTTGTTGATGTAGCTGAAGCTAGAGCAAAACTTTCAGGCGCTGTCCAAAATAAAGATGTAAAAGGCGTAGCTCAAGCCAATACTCAATTTAACGGTGCTTTATCAAGATTGTTGGCGATATCAGAAAATTATCCTCAACTTAAAGCTAATGAAAACTTCATAGCGCTTCAAGATGAAATTGCAGGTACAGAAAATCGTCTTGCAGTGGCTAGAAAAGATTATAATGATTCTGTTCAAATTTTGAATGCAAAAATCAGAACTTTCCCGGCAGCTATAATTGCGACTATGTCAGGAATCAAGGCTAGAGAGTACTTCCAGATAGAAGAGGGTACAAAAGAAGTTCCTCAAGTAAAATTCTAAATAAGTATGATTTTAGACACTAAACTACGGCCAAACCCTCTGGAAGTGCTCAATAAGGTCTTCGGATACATTGATTTCAGAGGAGAGCAAGAAGACATTATAAGCCACATCATAAATGGCGGTGATGCTTTAATTTTGATGCCGACAGGCGGCGGAAAATCGTTATGTTACCAAATTCCTGCCTTGTGTCTTGATGGTGTGACAATAGTGGTTTCGCCCCTTATTGCATTAATGCAGGATCAAGTGGACGCATTGCAGCAACTGGGTATCAAGGCTTCTGTGTTGAATTCAACTTTAACAGAGATTGAATCCTTAAATATTGAAGACCAAATGCGAAAAAACGAGCTGGATATAGTTTATGTTTCGCCCGAAAGGCTTAATTCATCAGCTTTTCAAGAGGTTCTTAAAAATTGCAAAATATCACTTTTTGCCGTTGATGAAGCGCATTGTGTATCTCAATGGGGGCACGATTTTAGGCCCGAATATACTGAGTTTTCAAAGTTGCAGGAAAGATTCCCATCTGTTCCTCGAATTGCGCTGACTGCGACGGCGGACAATCTTACACGCCAAGATATTATTAAACACTTAAATTTATCTGACGGCAGAACTTTTATCTCAAGCTTTGACCGAGCTAATATTCAATACAAAGTATTACCTAAGAATGTTGAACGCAGTCAGCTTTTGAGTTTTTTAAACGCCGAACATCAAGGGGATTCAGGCATCGTTTATTGTCTT
>Ga0247844_1000759_pt1 | contig 65391 bp, 59 predicted proteins | sample LaCtaG_FD_192421 | JGI IMG/M metagenome (GOLD analysis project Ga0247844, IMG submission 192421) | Freshwater microbial communities from meromictic Lake La Cruz, Castile-La Mancha, Spain - LaCruzMarch201714.5m_1 | ecosystem: Environmental > Aquatic > Freshwater > Lake | place: Spain: Castile-La... | reverse complement strand
AGCCGGAAAGCCGAAGATGGTGGCTCTGATCGCGGTTGCCCGCAAACTCCTCACCATCCTCAACGCTATCGTCAGGGATCAGAAACCATGGCAAACCGCTTGACAGTTAAGACAGTCGCTCTCCCCGCTCGCGCTATTTGCGCGAACGGGGAGAGGGTGAGGGTGAGGGGCGGCCGCGCGCTCAAATGCCCCCAATTGTCAGGGCTTGCCTGCCCTCGCGCTCGTCGCGTGGGACAGAGCCAACACTTCCCCGCCATCCTTTGTCATCCTCGGACTTGTTCCGAGGACCCATCCATCGGCTGGCTCAGGCGTAAAAAAATGATCTCACGCCAGGCGGCCTCTACAACACGAACGCACCACCAACACCTCCAACAAACCGCAACAAAAAAACGAGGGGAGGAGCGGCGCGGCAAGCGCGCGGGTCTTCCCGCATTTATAAGAGAGCACCTACGGCGCCGCTCCATCGTCAGAGTTGTTTTACCGGCTCAAAGACCGGCGTGGGGTCGCTATGTCCACAATGACCTAGCGGAATGCTCAGTCGGGCCGCGTTGCCCGCTTCGCTCAGCCCTGACATCCGTTCCCACTTTCAAGACGCCTCGCGAAAGCGCCCCTCTGAAACGAACACCCCCAAAATAGCCCCTGCCGTAATGCCGGGCATAACTTCTTTCGTAGGGCGCAATAGCGCAGCGTATTGCGCCAGCCGCATCCGCCACCGTCCCAGCGGCGCAATACGCGGAGAGGCTATTGCGCCCTACAGACCGTCCCGCCAGTTGTCATCCCGGGCGAGCAAAGCGAGACCCGGGACCCAGGACAGCACACGCCAACCCATCCGCAAAACGCCGTCATTCCGGCGTCATCGCAAAGCGATGCTCTGCATCGAAGGCCGGGACCCAAGCAACCATCATTTTGGCACCGCGCGCGCCACGCACTCCGCCCAGATTCCCCTCCCCCTTGCGGGGAGGGGTTAGGGGTGGGGGTGCTGCAAAGTTACACGCCAATGAGCCGACAACATCGTCCCGATCCCGACATGCCCTGGGCAGGTCAGCAATTGGAGGTAGACCGTCCGTAGTCAGCGGGGTAGCCTCCCGGTGAGTTCTGACCCATCTCTGCCATCAGTTCAGCATACGAAGCGGACCTGAGTTGGTCGGCTGGTTGATGGCTTAGCGGATTCGCGCGGAAGTCTGGGAATGCCGATCGGCCTGTCTTGCCGGCGGTTACGCCGCCAGCCGCCGCACTGGCTTGATGCGGCTGGCCAGCACCTTGTCGATGCGGCGGCCGTCGAGGTCGACGACTTCGAAGCGCCAGCCGGCGGAATCGATGTGCTCGCCGGTTTTGGGCAGGTGCTGGAGGTGCGCGAGCACGAAGCCGGCGACGGTTTCGTAAGCGCGCTGCGGCGGTAGCGGAATGCCGATGGTGTCAGCCATCTCGTCGATCGGCATTGACCCTGATAGCAGCCAGGAGCCGTCGTCACGCTCGGTCGCGTGCGGCTCGATGCCGAAAGTGTCGGACTTGAACACGCCGGCGATGGCTTCGAGGATGTCGGCAGGCGTTACGACGCCTTGGAAGTCGCCGTACTCGTCGTGAATGAGGGCCATAGGAACGGCGGCCTCGCGCAGGACGGCCAACACGTCGAGTGCATCAGTGGTATCGGGCACGACTGGCGCCTTGCGGATGTGGGCTCGCACGTTGAACGGCTTGCCGCTAAGCATATCCGCGAGAAGCTCGCGCGTCTGAACGACGCCGCTCAGCGCGTCCGGCGAGCCCTCGCCGACCGGCAAACGCGAGTGCGTGGTCGTAACGAGGCGCTGCTTGATGGCGGCCTCGTCGGCTGTGATGTCGATCCAGTCAACATCGTTGCGCGGCGTCATCAGACCGATGACGGCACGGTCGGCCAGCCGCATGACGCCGGCGATCATCTGGCGTTCGCCCTTCTCGATCACGCCCGCCGTTTCGGCTTCGGCGATGATCATCCGGATCTCTTCATCGGTGACGCGTGTCTCGCTTTCCATGGATTGGCCGAACAGGCGAAAGACGAGCTGCGTCGAAGTGTCGAGCGCCCAGACCGCCGGGGCGGCGATCCTGGCGAACAGCGTCATGGCCGGCGCCACGGCACAAGCGATGCCTTCGGCGTTGCGGAGTGCGAAGTTCTTCGGCACGAGCTCGCCGACGATCACCGAAAGGTAGGTGATGATCACGATCACGATGCCGTAGCCGAGCGGGCCGGCGACGGTGGCGGGCACGCCGAAGCCCTTCAATGCCGTCGCGGCATGAACGCCGAACGTCTCGCCGGAGTAGGCGCCGTTGATGATGCCGATCAACGTGATGCCAATCTGGACGGCGGACAGGAAGCGGCCGGGATTCGCGGCGAGCGCCAGCGCACCTTGGGCACCGGGCCGGCCGGCGGCGGCCAAGGCTTTGAGGCGGGGATGGCGGGCGGAAACGACCGCCAGCTCAGATAGCGCAAAAAGTCCGTTGAGACAGATCAGGGCAGCGACGATTAACAGCTCGGTCACGATGTTCGCGGCCGGCGATTACAGCCCTGCCACTCCTTTTATTGTTGCGATAATGAACGGTAGGGCCGAGAGGTGCGATGGTCAACGACCTTCACCTAAGCCGCTCATGTAGCAAGCGTTGCCGTCTTCGAGGAATGGGCGGACTGAACTGGTTTGCACGATGAACCACTAATACAACGGGGTGCCTGAAGCACTTGGGGTCAACTCCAAGGGATGAGCATGTCCGCTGCGAGAGAATGCAGTCGTGGCCGCTGTGGCGACCAAGTTCGTCTCTTAGTGGCCCGAGGCCGAAGCCGACGGTGATGTCTGCGACCGACGCGATCAGGGTCGAAGCGGGCGCCATCCACCTCAGCACCCTCATCTCAATTCCGACGATGCCGAGGCACACGCTAAAAACTGTCATCCTCGGGCTTGTCCCGAGGACCCATTTCTCTAATTGCTCCGAAGTCTGCATATTTCGGTTGAAACCATTTTCTCTAGCCCTGCATGTGGGGCGGACGGAGTCGTCCAGCTGGCGACTGAATTTGCTGCTCGATGGGTCCTCGGGACAAGCCCGAGGATGACATCAAATTTGGGTCCACGCACATCGGCACCACTTATCCCGCACCGTCGTCCAAATCCCGACGCTACCCCCTCGCCCCTCCCCCAACATCCCCCCGTTGCGCAACCGCCGATCACGCACTAGACCTACGCGCTTCCAATCCCAATCCTAACGCGCGGACCTTGCATCATGGCCACCCACAAACTTTTCCTGCTGCCCGGCGACGGCATCGGCGTCGAAACCATGGCGGAAGTGGAGCGCATCATCGCGCTGTTGAACAAGAAAGGTAAGGAAAAGTTCGAAACGTCGTCCGGCCTCGTGGGCGGTGCAGCGATCGACAAACACGGCGTGCCCATCACCGATGCCGACATGGAGAAAGCCAGCAACGCCGACGCCGTGATCTTCGGCGCGGTCGGCGGCCCCCAGTGGGACGACGTGCCCTACGACATCCGCCCCGAAGCGGGCCTCCTGCGCCTGCGCAAAGACCTCGACCTGTTTGCAAACCTCCGCCCCGCGATCTGCTACCCGGCCCTCGCCGATGCCTCCTCGCTGAAGCGCGAGATCGTCGAAGGCCTCGACATCCTCATCCTGCGCGAGCTGACCGGCGGCACCTACTTCGGCAGCCCGAAGGAAATGGTAACGCTCGAAGACGGCCAGAAGCGCGCGGTCGATACCACCGTCTACACGACCTACGAAATCGAGCGCATCGTCCGCATGGCCTTCGACCTCGCCCGCCTGCGCGGCAACAAGGTCCACATGGCCGCCAAGTGGAACGTGATGCGCACCGGCGTCATATGGCGCGACGTGACCGCTGCCGTTCACAAATCCTACGCCCCCGACGTTGAACTCCACAACATCCTCGCCGACAACTGCGCCATGCAGTTGATCCGCAACCCCAAGCAGTTCGATGTGATCGTCACCGACAACCTGTTCGGCGACATCCTGTCCGACGAAGCCGCCATGATGACCGGCTCGCTCGGCATGTTGCCGTCGGCGTCGCTCGGCGCACCCGATGCCAAGACCGGCAAGCGCAAGTCGCTGTATGAGCCCGTCCACGGCTCCGCGCCCGACATCGCTGGCAAAGGCCTCGCCAACCCGATCGCGACCATCGCGAGCTTCGCCATGGCGCTGCGCTACTCGCTGGGTCTCACCGCGCTGGCCGATCAGGTCGATGCAGCGGTCGCCGCAACCCTCGCCAAGGGCCTGCGCACCGGCGACATCATGCAGCTCAACATGACCAAGATCGGCACCACCGAAATGGGCAAGGCAATCGAAGCCGAACTCGCCAAACTGATCGCCTAACCCCCACCAACGAAATGGCCGGGTTTGACCCGGTCGGCTGACCACACGTAAACGGTCCGTATTGGAACGGACCGGTCCTGCGCACGTCGTCGGCGAGCCTCGCGCGAAAGCACACTCTCGCCCCTGCACGTCAAGACCGAGGACACCGAAATGAGCAATGGGTCAAAAGCCAAGCCGCCGGGCTATCTCAGCTTGACATTGCGCAAGCAGACACCCGAGCCTCTTAAACGCCTCTTGCGTGGGGTCCGCCTCGTTACAGCTACAATCCCACCCTCAGCGCCACAACTCCCGCAAGAGGCGCTGGATTCGTGCAGATTTCTCGCCTCACTTACCGATTTTCTCGACCGGATTAGCCCGGGCGGCATCGCGCTGGAGTTGGGTAGTCTCTACGGCGACTTTTCCCGCGAAATCCTCGCCCGCTATCGCCCGGCCAAACTCCATCTGGTCGATGTTGATTTTGAGCCCTTGACCCCCAGCGTCAAGCAATCGCCCGATGTCGAACTCCACCGTGGGCTGACCAGCGAACGTGTCCCTGAATTTGACGACGAGTCGTTCGACTTCATCTATGTCGACGCCGACCACAGCTACGAGGGCGTCAAGCTTGACATCGAGATGTGTGTCGGCAAGCTGAAGCCCGGCGGGATCTTGGCCTTCAATGATTATGCCCGCATCGTTCGGCCAGGGCTTGGCGTCTTCGGCGTCCACCAAGCCGTGTCCGAATTCATCGTCAGTCATCGCTGGAACGTCATTTTCTTCTGTTTTAATTCAGAAGCGCTCTATGACATCGTGCTCCAAAAGCCGGACTGAATTCGGCCCGGTCAGTCAGGATGGTCGCGCCAGCGCGAGTTGGCTCCCTGGCCTTCCGTCATTATTGACCCGGCCCCACGACCAGCCCACCCGGACACCCCGGCTGCTCGGGCTTTGCCGCCCGCATCAACTCGCCGATCGGCGCAGTCCCAACCACATCGCCCGCCAGCGAAATCCGGATCTCCGAGATCCGCCGATTACCGCCCCTTCCGCTGCACGCGACGCTGACCCGCTCCCCCGTGCCCTCGCCGAAGGCCTCATCAAACGCCGCACGAATGGCCGACGTATTCAGCGGCTGCCCCGCGCTCTCGGCAAACACCTTCGCAACCTTCGAAGCGTTGACCTCTTCCGTCAGCCCCGCCGACCGCGCGAAATAAGCCTCCGCGTTCGCCCCATAACAGGTGCCGTGCACGATCCACTCATGCCGCTCCAACTTCGACTGAACGCCCGGCATCACCGCCGCGAGCCGCTTGGCAGTCTCTGCACTCATCGCAGGCTCCGGCAATTGATCCCAAGCCCTCTTAGCGTCGAGTTCGCGGACGGCGGGCGTCACGTTGCAATACTTTTTGCCCTCCGGCTGCGGCCACAGCCCATGCAAGCTCAACTGGGTGCCCGAACGGCTCGTCGGCGTCACCGCAGCGCATTCCGTTTTCTCCGGGCGTTTAGCGCAGAACGCCGCCTGCCAGCTCAACGCCAACAGATGCGTTCCGCGCACGCCGCCAGCCACAGCCGCAGCCCCTGCCGCACCGGGTGCACGCGCGACCTGACCGTTGGGATCGAACGTCCCGCACGTCGCAGCAACCCACCGCTCCGGCGGCTCCGCCCCGTAGACGAAAATCCGGTAATGCGACGCAATCGCCTTATTCTGCGCCAGCACTTCGTAGGCCGTGTTGGGCTGAACGAACACCTCACCCGGGTTGGTTGCGCGGCGCATCGAGCGCATCGCCGGACAGGCCTGGGTCCCCGTGAACGTCCCGCTGGTCGAAACCTCTGCCAACACAGGCGCAATTGAAACCATCAGGGCCAGCGCAATGCCGCCCAGTCCCAACCAAAAACGACGCATCATCTGATCCCCTCGCCACAAACAATTGGCGAGCCTACGCGAAAGTTCCCGCGCCGTCAGCTCAAACGCTGGGTTTTTCGGTGCACGTAGCATCGCGATCGGACACAGCGGCTCGCGCGGTCCAGGCCGGCCGCCCGAAATCCTTCTCCGCCGCCTGAAGTTCGGTCCGCGTCACGAAAAAGAACTCATAACAATTGTCGCTCACCTGCCGGACCTGATAGCAGCCTCCGGTCGGATCGGTGTGATAGATCGTGCAAAAACTGCCGGCCTGCAGCGACCAATGCCCGCGATATTCGACACCTTTTTCGCGATATTCGATCCCCCCGTCGGCCAGATAGGTCTCGGTAAAAGCTTTTCCGCTGGCGTATTGGCCCTGGATCGACTTGCCCGCGAACGCAGCCTTCAGCGACGCTTCGTCCATCCACGGCTCGTCAGCAGCCGTTGGCAAAGTCATGGCCATCAGAACAACGAATGCGGCTGTCAATTTCATAGCGAGTCCTTTGGCGAGTCCTATGGCAAGTCCTTATGCGTTTCACTTTTTATTCCCCTCCCCCTTTGCGGGGAGGGGTTAAGGGTGGGGGGAAGGCGCGATGCGGGGAAAGCGACGGACGGGGTCTCACGAACTCAGCGCGCAAGCAGTCAGGCATGCCGTGTCGGCTCGATGCGGGCGCCCATGATCCGCCGCAGCGTGCCGTCTTTGTCGACGATATGATGCTTCAATGCGCCCGCAATGTGGAGCAACACCGCGACGATGATCAGCTTACCAATCAAAGCATGCGCCCCCCCGCTGATGCTCGCCAGAAGCGGGTCTTTAGCTGCCAGCAGTTTGGGGACGATCGTCACACCGAACACGCCAACCGGACGCGCGTTGGCCACCGACATCAGAATGCCCGACAGCGGCATCAGCACCGTCGCCAGCAGCAGGAACACATGGATCACCTTGGCCAACGTCTGTTCCCAGGCTCTTGTAATGCCTGCATGCGGAGGCATCCCCAAGCGTATGCGCCGCACGATGCGCCAGGCGGCAAACAAGAGCACCAGCACGCCGATCGACTTATGCAAGCCGATCAAATAGCTCTTGGCAGCCTTCCCCGCCGCATCCACGGGTTCCATATCCTCAAGCACCATCCCGAAAATGACCATGCCGATCATGGTCAGTCCGATCAGCCAGTGCAGCGCCACCGAGATCGGGCTGAGTTGTTCGCGTGTATCGGCCATCTAAGTCTCCCGTTTGAAATATACGCCCTAACGACGAGCGGGGCGACCTTCCGTCGGCGCACTTAACTGCTGTGACCGGTATGCTGGACGATCGCCTCGGCTGAAGTCAGCAGCTTGAAATCCCAAGCGTTCGAGCGTAAGCCAACGGGCCACGAGTGCGCACAGCACTTCCGGACAATAAATTCAGGCGTGAACAGCCGCGCTGGCCTCGCTCTCGCGCCAGACGGTTGGCCTATTCTTATGCGCCTTGCGACAAAAAGGAATGACGATAATGGGGTATCGGGTGGCTGTTGTTGGCGCGACGGGGAACGTCGGCCGCGAAATGATGAAGGTGCTTGTCGAGCGCAAGTTCCCCGTCAGCGAAGTGCACGCCATCGCATCGCGTCGCTCGCAGGGCGTCGACGTCTCCTATGGCGACCGCACCTTGCGCTGCCAGGACCTCGAACAGTTCGATTTCTCCAAAGTTGATATCTGCCTGATGTCGGCTGGCTCGGCCGTCTCCAAGGAATGGTCGCCGCGCATTGCCGACAAGGGCGCCGTCGTGATCGACAATTCGTCCTACTGGCGCACCGATATGGATGTGCCGCTCGTCGTGCCCGAGGTCAATCCGGAGGCCATCCGCGGCTGGACCAAAAAAGGCATCATCGCAAACCCGAACTGCTCGACCGCCCAGATGGTCGTCGCCTTGAAGCCGCTTCATGACGCAGCCACCATCAAGCGCGTCGTCGTCTCAACCTATCAATCGGTATCGGGCGCGGGCAAAGAAGCCATGGACGAACTGTGGCACCAGACCAAGGGCAAATACGTCCCCGGTCAGGAAGTCTCGTCATCTAAGTTCCCCAAAGAGATCGCGTTTAACTGCATCCCTCAAATCGACGTCTTCATGGAAGACGGCTACACGAAAGAGGAATGGAAAATGCTGGTCGAGACCAAAAAGATCCTCGATCCCAAGATCAAGGTAACGGCCACCTGCGTGCGCGTGCCTGTTTTTGTGAGCCACTCTGAAGCCATCAACGTCGAGTTCGAGCGTTCGCTTTCCGCAGACGATGCGCGCGAAATTCTGCGGAATGCGCCGGGCATCGTAGTTGTGGATAAACGCGAACCAGGCGGCTACATCACTCCAATTGAAGCCGCTGGCGAGTTCGCAACCTACGTCAGCCGCATCCGCGAAGACACGACCGTCGAACACGGCCTCGCCTTCTGGTGCGTCTCCGACAACCTGTTGAAGGGTGCAGCCCTCAATGCGGTCCAGATCGCCGAAACCATGATTGCGATGGATCTGCTGAAAAAGTCCGCTTAACGACGCCGTCAGCATAACGAAACCAAAAAGGCCCGCACAAACAATAAGTTGTGCGGGCCTTTTAATGGGGATCTTGAGATGAGACGATCGTGTCAAACGGCGCGGAATGCCCAGAGCGAGGCGTGAGCGACGGCTCCAAGCGCGCACAACGGAGGTGCCCATGGATGATCCGGCTTCGCCCAAAAATATTGTCGCGTGTCACTCGTAACATTTGTAACGCGCTGGCGTATCTTGAGTCGGCCCGAATCGTATCCGGAACTAGCTCCTAGACTTTTCATCCGCTGAAGCAGCGCTTCCAAGGGCCCTTACAATAGTATTGAGGTCCTGAACGAAGCGCTCACGTTGCTGATTAGGCAAAGCCGCGAGAATACGGTCGTCGACTTTACGCGCCATTGGTTCAGCGGACTTGAGGATGCGTAGGCCCTCTTCGGTCAACTTCACTGCGTAGGCGCGCGCATCGTCTTTGGTGCGGCGGCGTTGGAGCAGGCCCTTCTTGAGCAACCGCCGGACGATATCGGCCAACGTCGACCTGTCAATTCCAGTCTTTTCAACAAGATGGGTCTGACTCAAGCCTTCGTTCTGGGCGACGGTAAGTAAAATGGCATATTGCCGGGGCGTTAAATCGCCGAGCGACATTTCGGACTGAAACACGTCGCCAGCACATTGGCCTGCCCGGTGCAGCAGGTGGATCGGGGAATGTTCAAGTTTCAGCGAAAACGTATCTCGTGCCATGTTCCGTTTGATCCAAACTGTTTGCCACCGGTGGAGTGCTAGATCGAATTCGGACCGTTGCACGTCATTGTCGTCTAATTCACACAACTGTTAGCATGAAAGCAACAACACAGTAACAAAGTATACAACCTTATCGAGCTGTCGAGCCGTAGAATCGATTCTTATTGAGGAGATTAAACCGACCGTTCCAAAATGGCGCACACGTCGCGTCGAGCTATTTTGGCGGTCCGTGTCAAGTATACCCAACAAGCACACTGTTCAATTGACAGAAGCTTCGTGCTTTTTCAAGAGGCCAATTTGCGCGATGGCGAACAACATGGTCAGAGGCATGATCCCAAACAGCTTGAAGCTGATCCAGAATTCGGTGGTCGAATTGCGCCAGACCACCTCATTGAGGATGGCGAGAACGACGAAAAAGCATGCCCATCTGAAAGTCAGCACACGCCAACCTTCTTCCGTGAGCCTGAACGCCTCTCCAAACAGGTATTTAAGCCAGGATTTTCCGAATGCGAGACCGCCAAACAAAAGGATCGCAAACAACGAATTTACGATTGTCGGCTTCATTTTTATGAACAGATCGTCTTGCAACCAGAGCGTCAGTCCGCCGAACACGATTACAAAAAATCCCGACACCAATGGCATGGTCGGGATCGTTCCGTGCATCAGTTTCGACGTCACAAGCGCCGTTATCGTAGCAACGACGAAGCAGCCGGTGCCCCAGTAAATGCCAGCCTGAGCGTTCACGACAAAAAAGACCAGCAACGGACCAAGCTCTAAAAGTAGCTTCATCAACTGATGACTAGTCTCGTCGGCAGGCGCTGCAGTCTTAATCTCCGTCGACTCTGTCACGTCGGCAACTCCACGTATGTCAGGATTATTGTACGCGTTCGCGTGCTGGCGGCACCGCTGTCGTATCGGGGTCGTCGATTCGGTAGGGCTGCATTGACCGCGTCAGGAACCAAGCATATAAACCCGACAGCGGCATAATGAGCACAACTTTGAAGAGAATCCACACGCTTGTTCCGTTCATCGAATGGCCCAAGATGTCGTACATGCGCGAATCAAGAAAAATCTGCCGGACGGCTTCATTGAGAAAAGCCGTGAGGACGAAAAACCAAGCGAAGCTGAAGGTAAAGCGGTCCCAGCCCTCCGGAGTATAATGGAAGGTCTTTTCAAAGACATAGCCGAAGAAGTTCTTCCGGAACACTAACCCGCCCATCAGGAAGCCGATCACAAGCGTCGAAAGACAGACAAGATTCGTCGTCAGCGGGTTCGCTTCGCTTCCAACGGCTGGCAGCCCGGCCGCCAAGTCAACATAAGGAAACTGCGCCAGGAGCGTCACAGCGGTCAGCCCGATGACAGACATCATCGAGGTGCGGCCCATGATCGGGCTTGTCGCCCAAAGGCCGCCGAACAAGAACCCGGCGAACATGGCATTGAAGATCGAAACCTTGATCTTAACCCAGATCGGGTCGCCGGTCAGAATTGTGAGCGCCCCGAATACAATGGTGACGCTGGAGGCGATGATCGGGAAAATCGGCAATCGCCCGATGACCATCCGCATGACGACCATGGCGATCCCGGTCGATATGATCAGTGCCCACGTCCCCGCTGCGATGCCAGCGATCGCGTTGACGACGAACATCGTCACCAGCGGCCCGAACTCGCTCAAGATGTTAACCGTTTGCTCCGCCGTAAACGGAAACCATCGCTTTTTGGCAACCATGGTCGCTCTTAAACCTTTTCTGGACTTCAATTCTGATCGCGAGCGTGTTGCGCTGCAGACCGCTAGATATGGGCGATGGTACGCGAGAATTCATCCGGGTCGAACGGCGCGAGATCGTCGATCCCCTCTCCAACCCCGATGGCGTATACGGGCAAAGCGTATTTCGCAGCAATGGCAACAAGTATTCCACCCCGAGCTGTGCCATCGAGCTTTGTCATGACGAGGCCAGTCACCCCCGCGCGCTGTGAAAACACTTCTACCTGATTTAATGCGTTCTGCCCTGTGGTTGCGTCAAGCACGAGTACAACGTCATGTGGGGCTGTCGAGTCTATCTTACGGATAACGCGAATAACTTTTTCAAGTTCATCCATCAGCGCCTGCTTATTCTGCAGCCGCCCCGCCGTGTCCATCAGCAAGATATCGGCACCTTCTTCGGTTGCCTGCTTCAAAGCGTCGTAGGCAAGGCCCGAGCTGTCGGACCCGACCTCGCGCGCGATGACCGCAATTCCGGTTCGCTCGCCCCACACTTTAAGCTGGTCGATCGCCGCCGCACGAAACGTATCTCCAGCCGCCATCAGGATTGACCGCCCTTCACGGCGAAATTGTGCACCCATTTTGCCGATCGTCGTCGTCTTGCCCGACCCGTTAACCCCGACCACCAGCACCACATGCGGCTTGTTCGCCGGATTGATGACCAGCGGCCGCGCCACCGGCTGCAACACGCGCGCAACTTCGGTTGCCAGGATGCGCCGCACGTCGTCGGCCTCGATTCCTTTGTCGAACCGGCCCTTGGAAATCGCGTCCGTGATGCGCTTTGTCGTATCCAGCCCCAAGTCGGCCTGGATCAGCAGGTCTTCGAGGTCCTCAATGGTATCAGAATCAAGCCGCTTCTTTGTGAAGATGCCCGTGATCCCCTCGGACAGCTTCGACGAGGTCTTGGCAAGCCCCGCCGTTAGCCGCGACAACCAACTCTTCTTCGGCTGAGGCGCCGCCTCGACCGCATCCGGAACCGGCACCACCGCCGACGTCTGCGCCACAGGAACAGTTACGACCTCGCCGACCGGTAACACGCCACCGGATGCATCGCTGTCCAGGACGGCTTGCTCGGGCACGTCCTCCCGTTCCAGCGCAACGACCGGCTTGGTTGCTTCTTTGGGGTCTTCCTTGCGGCCAAACAGCCGCCCAAACAGCCCCGGCTTCTTTCCTTCGGCCTCGCTCACGCCAAGTCCCCCGTTAACTGTCGGCGCTCGCGCACCCCCGTGATACGCATACCAACCAGCGTCCCCGGCTCGACCCCCAGGTGCGCAAGCCCGACTTCGGCAAATTCCGGCGTCCGCCCGATGCCGCCGCGCTCGGCCAGTACCACCGTCTCAACCCCCACTTGTGCCTCAAGATAGGCACCAAGCGCCTGACCACCCTTAGCCCGCAGGCGCACTGCCCGTGACTTGATGTCGGCCTTTGTCAGTTGCGGCATCCGCGAAGCCGGCGTTCCCCGGCGCGGAGAAAACGGAAACACATGCACAAACGTCAGCCCACATTCGTCCACAAGGTCGAGCGAGCGATCAAACATGTCCTCTGTCTCGGTTGGAAAGCCTGCGATCAGGTCCGCACCAAACACGATTCCAGGCCGCAGCCGCCGTGCCTCTGCGCAAAACCGGATTGCATCGTCCCGCAAGTGCCGCCGCTTCATTCGCTTCAAGATCAGGTCGTCGCCAGACTGAAGCGACAGATGCAAATGCGGCATGAAGCGCGGCTCGTCCGCAATCACGCGCATCAACGCCGCATCCGCCTCGACCTGATCAATCGACGACAGCCGCAACCGCGCCAATTCTGGCACATGCTTGAGAACTTGCCCAACCAGACGCCCCAGCGTCGGCGACCCAGGTAGGTCTTGCCCATAGGACGTCATGTCGACGCCCGTCAGCACGATCTCCTGATATCCAGCTTCCACCAGTCGCCGCACCTGCGCGATCGTCTCACCGGCCGGCACCGACCGCGACGGCCCGCGCCCATACGGGATAATGCAAAACGTACAGCGATGATCGCACCCGTTTTGGACTTGAACGATCGCCCGCGCCCGCGTCCCAAATCCAGCGATCAGGTGCGACGCCGTCTCGCGGACACTCATGATATCGTTGACTAAAACCCGCTCGCTATCATCGGTTGCGAGCCCGCGTGCAAGTGCCGCAAACGTGTCCGCCTGCATCTTTTCGGCATTGCCGATGACGTGATCGACCTCCGCCAGATCTGCAAACCGTTCCGGCTCGATCTGCGCAGCGCACCCCGTCACGATGATTTTGGCCAGCGGCCGTTCGCGCCGCACCCGCCGGATCAACTGCGTCGCCTGCCGTACGGCTTCTGCCGTCACCGCGCACGTATTCACAATCACCGTATCGTCGAGGCCCGCCGCCGCCGCGTGCGCCTTCATCACCTCCGACTCGTACGAGTTCAGGCGGCACCCCAGCGTGAAAATGGTCGGCTCGGCCTTGGCAGCGTTGGCGTGTTCGGATGCGGTCATCGCTACACCGAGTTTGCCGGCAGCATCGCCAGATCGATTTCGCCCGCAAATTCATCTTCGGCGGGCCCCGTCATCACGATCCGGTCCTGATCCGTCCACGAAATCGTCAGGTCCCCGCCCGGCAAGCTCACCCGCACCACCCGGTCGGTGAGCTTGATCCGCGCCGCACTGACGGCCGCCGCACATGCAGCCGACCCACATGCCCGCGTCAAACCTGCCCCCCGCTCCCAGGTCCGCAAGATCAGTGACGACCGCGACGTGACTTGCGCCAGCGAGATGTTCGCCCGCTCTGGAAAGATCGGATGATATTCAAGCATCGGCCCAAGCCGCCCCAGGTCATAGGCCGCAACGTCGTCGACCCAGAAGATCGCGTGGGGGTTGCCCACATTCACCGCCGACGGCGAATGCAGGATCGGCTTATCGATCGGGCCAATCTGCAACTCGATATGGCGCGTGTCGTTAAACGGTTCGGCCAGCGGAATGTCGGCCCAGCCAAACCGCGGCGATCCCATGTCGACACTGATCGACGCTTTGTCGGAGGCATCCGCCGTCAACAAGCCGTGCGCCGTCTCAAACACCATAGCAGCCTTGCCGCTCGTCTCCCGCTCGGCCCAAGCAATGCAGCGCATGCCGTTGCCGCAAGCCCCGCTCTCCGACCCGTCGTTGTTATAGATCCGCACATATGCGGCTGTTCCAGGCGTCTTGGCCGGATGCAGCGCCATAAGCTGGTCGAACTGCAAGCTCGGCAGGCGGGCGATGCTCTGCACCTGGGCAGCCGTCAACACTTGGCCAGAGCGGCGCAGATCCATCACAAGGATCTCGTTGCCAAGCCCGTTCATTTTTCGGAAAGGTAATGTGTTCGCGTTCATCGCGCGCTTATAAGGCAAAGCCTACTCAATTCACAATGACTACCCGTCGCGCCTGCGCCAAGCTGAGTCATCTTGCGGCCCGGCAACGTCCGCCTCCGCGTTCGTCACGGCCGCGTCATCGCGGAGCGACGCGCTGCATCGAAGGCCGCCACCCAGGACAGTGTCCCGCATGAAAACTCTAGCCAGTACGGCTGCCCCGTCACCCTGGGTCGTCCGGTTCCTCCACCCCGCCCGATCTCGCCAAACCGCCCTCGACATCGCAACCGGCGCGGGCCGCCATGCCCGCTACGCACTCAACTTGGGCTATGCCGTCACCGCCATCGACCGCGATCTCTCCCGCGCGGCAGACCTGGTCAATCAACCCCACGCAACCATGATCGAGGCCGACCTCGAAGACGGGTCACCTTGGCCGCTGCCCGGTCAAACCTTCCACGCGGTCATTGTCACAAACTACCTCCACCGCCCTCTGCTGCCGACAATTGTCAGCGCAGTCGCCCCAGACGGCGTTTTGATCTATGAAACCTTCGCGCGCGGCAACGAACGCTTCGGCAAGCCGTCCAATCCGCACTTTCTGCTGGAGCCCGGGGAACTGCTCGAGGCCGTCCATGGTCGCTTGACCCCTGTCGCTTTCGAGCAGGGGACACTAAATGAACCATACCGCATCGTGCAACGTTTAGCAGCGGTCGGCCCCAAGCACCCCTGGCACGACCATCCCCCATCCATAGCAGGAGACACGCCATCATGAAATTGAGCGCGCTGGCAATCCTAGGAGCCCTCTGCATGGCTAACCATTCAGCCCTTGCTCAGATTACCAAAGCCCCCGCCGCGCCCAAGTCGAACTACACCGTTGATGTCGTGGCGCAAAATCTAGATTCGCCTTGGGGCCTCCAGTTCTTGCCCGGCGCCCAGATGCTGGTCACCGAGCGCCCCGGGCGGCTGCGCGTCGTTGCTCCGGACGGCAAGGTCTCCGCGCCCATTTCAGGCGTCCCCCAAGTCGTCGCGCGCGACCAAGGCGGTCTGATGGATGTCGCACTCGCCCGCGACTTTGCCACCTCCGGAATCATCTACCTGTCCTATTCCGAGTCGCGCGATTGGTTGAAAAGCGGCACGGCCATCATGCGCGCCAAACTGAAACTGACCGCCAACGGCGGCACCCTCGAGGACGGTCAGGTCATCTTCCGCCAGTTGCCCGCCATCGCCAGCAACCACCATTTCGGCGCTCGGATCGTCGTCAACGACGATACCTCTTTGTTCGTCACGCTTGGCGAGCGTTATTCCAAGCGCGACGAGGCCCAAAACCCGGCCAACCATATGGGCAAAGTCGTCCGCATCAACGCCGACGGCACCCCGTTTGCGGGCAACCCGAAGCTGCCCGGCTGGGCTCCCGACGTCTGGTCCATCGGCCACCGCAACGCCCAAGGGGCAGCCCTCGACCCGCAAACGCGCGCGCTCTGGATCACCGAACACGGCCCGATGGGCGGCGATGAACTGAACCGCCCCGAGGCTGGCAAAAACTACGGCTGGCCCATCATCACCTACGGCCTCGACTACAGCGGCGCCAAAATCGGTATCGGCACCCAAAAGGACGGCATGGAACAGCCCGTCTACTATTGGAAACCGTCCATCGCCACCAGCGGCCTCGCCTTCTACACCGGCACCCACGAGCCCTGGAAAAACAACGCCTTCGCTGGCGGCTTAGCCGGGCTGCACATCGCCCGCCTTGTGCTCGTCGATGGCAAAGTGACCGCCGAAGAGCAACTGTTAGCCGACAGAGGCTGGCGCATCCGCGACGTCCGCATGGGTCCCGACAACAGCCTCTACGCCCTCACCGACGACCCCAAAGGCCTCCTCATCCGCATCACCCCAAAGCCCTGCCCCCCCCCACCACTCCATGGCCGGGTCAAGCCCGGCCATGGAGTGGTGGAAAGCGCTTCAACTCATAGGAGTCCGAAAAAAGCTAGCGCTTCGCCACGAAATAGAAATCTTCATTCCCAGGCAACGCCCCGTCTGTGATCCCCCCAAACGAAAAAAGCGGCACCCGTTCGAGCGCCGCTTCAGCTTCACTTTGGTCAGGCGGATCGAAGGGCCGCAGGCTCTTCGCGGAGGTTTGGAGGCAGAGCCTCCAAGCGTCTCAATCTCGACCTCAGTTCGCACCCACCGCAGGCGTAACCGCTGGCTCGACCGGAGCGGACACCACCGGCGTCGCGGCCACGTCCTCAACCGACGGACGCGTCATCTGGCTCGCAGCCACGGCCCGCTCAGCCGCCGCTGCGGCCCGCTCAGCGGCGGCTGCCGCACGTTCGGCGGCAGCCAATGCCTTCTCGGCAACGCCCAGGTCGTCGCCGGGTTTGGCCGTTGCCGCAATCGACCCGGTCTCGACGCCAGCCTCTGCCTTGGCGGCGGGCTTCGTTTGAGCTGCCGTCCGCACGCGCTTTTCGCGCTTGGGCTCAGCGGCAGTATCCACCACGGCAGAAGCCTTCACCGGCTCTTTCACGTCGTCCTTTTTGGCATCGGCTTTTCGAGCGTCCGTCTTTGCTTCGTTGCCGCCATCGGCCTTGCGAAGGATACGCGCGTCGTGCGCCGCATCCTCGGCCTCGGGCGACTTGCGCCATTTGCGCTTGCGTCCAGCCGCTTCGTCGTCGGCCAATGCAGCAGCTTTCGCCTTCTCAGCCGCAGCCGTCTCTTCGGCCAGCTTTTCGGCTGCAGCCGCAGCGGCTTCCGGAAGCGGCGTCGTGGCGTCGGCTTCGTCGTCCACGGCAGCCTTGCGCGCTTTCGCACGTGGTACAGCCGTGGCCTCGCTCGCGGCCGTCGCCTTGCCCGCAACGACGGGCGGCACGGCTTTGGGGTCGCCGAGCGCTGGCAGTTCCTTGATGCCCTTGGTTTCGGCAATGGTCATGACCTTGCCGTCGAACTTCTGCCACGTGACGTAGACCTTGGTCCCGACCTTCACCCGGGGATAAAGATCCACCACGTCCTTGTTGAACATGCGCACGCAGCCCTTCGACACCGGCGTGCCGATGGTCCACGGCGCATCCGTCCCGTGAATGCGATAGTCGCTCGATCCCAGATACAGCGCACGAATCCCCAGCGGGTTCATCGGATGCCCGCCGGGCACCCAACGCGGCAGCTTAGGGTTTTCCGACAGCATGTTCGACGTTGGCGTCCAAGACGGGTTTTCGCGCTTCTGCGAGACCGTGGTCACGCCTTCCCACCGGCTCTGATCGCGCGGTGTGGCAACTGGATAAACGTCGGCTTCACCGGGCGCTGTGAAGAAATACAGTTTGCGATCGGCAAAGCTGACGACGATTTCGCCCGGCTTGGCCCCGCCGTTGATTTTCATCCGCGTTTTGCCGCTGTCGACGGTCTTTTCGCCGTCCCAGTCAAAGATCAGTCCTTGTGCAGCGCACACCGTCGGGACCGTAGCGATGGCCATGCCAGCAACCATCAGGCCAGTCCATAGCGCAGCCGAAGCCACAAACGAACGATCACGCATCAATAAGTCTCCTTGAGTGCAGGCGGCTTAACCGCAGGCCATGCCGCCCGGAATTCGAAAAACCAACAGCAAAACGCGGTTGACCGCTCATGGCGTCGCCGAAGCTGGGTGTTGCAGTGCAGTTATGGCCGGATTCCGGCATCACCGCTACGATCGCGGGTGCACAACAGGTCGCTTGCAGTCGCATATGTGACGCTGGGGCAACGGTCGCGGCTTGCTAAATGGGCTCACCGGAAAAGCAAAAGTCGGGCGATATTCTAAACCGACCGGAGCCCAAGAGCGAATCGGACTAGCATCGCGAAGCACTCAAACGCGCAAGTTGTCCAGGGTGGCGAGCGGCAAAAGTGACACCTGCACACAAGAAATTGTGGAAAATATCTTTTGCTGGTTTGTACGATGGACCAAATGAGCGAACACATGGATCGCAATGGTTGACCCGTGCAGTTGTGTTCCGCGTCCAGCCTGAAAAGCAGGGTTCACTGTTGGCAAAAACGAAATGAGATTGAAGCCGCTACTTGTCGTCGCCGGGGTCGCCATTGCGAGCCTGGTTGGCGCGTGCGCTCAATCTCATCGGCCCGGCAACCATAACCCGCTCTACGACAAGGAGCGTGCCGAGCCTGCCGACCGCGATGCAGCCCTGAACCGTCACCGCGCCGCCAATGGCCCGTTTGGCGCATCGCTCAAAGATGACTTGTCGTTCTTCAAGGAAAGCTGCCCGCCAGCAGGAACCGCCGACTACATCGAGCCAGGTCCCCGGGGCCGCACCAATTCGCTGTCTCATCGCGAATTGACGATGCGCTATTCGACGGGCGACCGCTTCAACATCCAAGTCCCGGGAGCGCCTGAATTCTCAGGTGATTTCGTCGTAAACGCTGACGGCCGTGTGATCCTTCCTTTCGCGGGCGAACTGCCTGTGCGCGGCGTCACGAACGAACAGCTCACCAAAGACATCGAGCGCGCACTCATCAAGGCGAAACTGTTTGAGGCCAAAGGCTTCAAGATCGCCGTGCGCCCCGTCCTTTATGCGCCGATTAACGTGACGGTATCCGGCGCCGTTTTCCTTCGCGGCCGCGTCACTATCAACGGCGACCATGCAGGCTCCGCGATTGACAATCGCAATCTGACCAAAACCGGCGACAGCCCGCTGGACCGCTTCGTGGGTGCTGCCATCCGTGCCGCCAATGGCGTCCGCCCCGATGCCGATCTTGCCAACATCCGCCTCACGCGAAACGGCAAAAGCTACACGCTGAACTGGCGCGGTGCGATCACTGGCGAACCCGTCGACGACGTACCTTTGCTTGATGGCGACCACGTCCACGTCGGCGAAGGCACGTGCTTCCAGTCGGCCCTGGTGCGCCCCTCCCAGATCACGATCGGCGGGGTCCGCATTTTTGTGTCGAACCTGACAGTGCCAGCCAATAACAACACGAACTCCGCTGTCAACAAAGACAGCACGGGCGTGCCCTATGGTACACGCCTGCTTGCTGGCGTGGTGGCGGCAAACTGCGTTGGCGGTTCGCTGGCGAGCAACGCCCACCGCTACGCCGTCCTCATCTCGCGCAACCCCAAGACCAAGGAAACCGAAGTCATCCAGCGTTCGATCGAAGAACTCGTGCTGAGCCCCGACCGCGATTCCATCAATCCCTACCTGATGCCGGAAGATGCAATCGCCTGTTATGACAGCGCCATCACCGATACGCGGGAAGTGGCCAACACGCTGTCGACGATCCTGTCCCCAATCCAGAGCTACACCAACATCATCAACGCTGGCTCGACCTCGAAGTAAAAAGGTCAGTTATTTGTCAGGCCGAATGCCCCCCAAACCAACGTCATGGCCGCGCAGGCGGCCACCCACGGCGACCATCGGCAGATGACTTTTTCAGATCATAGTTAGACCTTGCAAACCCACGACCATAAGTCGCTTTACGGCTTGTTGTCTTGAGCGGCCGCCCATGAATTAGGCTCAGCGCACCTTGGCCGTGCCGTTCGAAACGGCGAGGCCGCTTTTGGCCTTCGGCGTGCGCAACCATCCGCGCAACTGCGCCGCTTCCCGCGCCGCGTGCATCAAAAACACGGCGTTGCCAATGAGATAGCGTCGCCCCATCCGCCTTGGCTCCAGCGCCAGCCGCCAAACCCATTCGCACCCAGCCGTCCGCATGAACTTTGGCGAGCGCGAAATCGAACCTGAGAAAAAGTCAAACAGCCCGCCCACGCCCGCGATGACGCGCGCATCCAGTCGCGAGGCGTTGCGCTGTGCCCACTGATCCTGCAGAGGAACACCCATAGCAACCAGAACGATCTTTGCCCCGCTCGCATTGATCAGTCCAATCACGCGATCCTCTTCCGCGCTGCCGTGCGCGAAATACCCGTGATGCGTGCCAGCAATGGCAGCGCCCATGCCAAAATCGGTCATCGTCTGCGCAGCCTTTTCGGCAACGCCGGGCTTCCCGCCGAGTAGAAAGATTTTCGCATCCGCTGCGATGGCATCGCGACACAGCAATGGAAACAAGTCGGTCCCATTCACATTGTCGATCAGTGGCGTTCCACACATCCGCGCGGCAATCGCCATTCCGCTGCCATCGGCATAGATGCGGTCGGCGGTGGAAACCGTTGCCTTGAAATCGGCATCGGTAAACGTCGTGTTGATCGCATGGGCATTGACAAACACGACCCGCAACGTGCGCCGGTCCCGTGCGGCCTGCGCCAGCTCGCGCGACGCAAGACCAAGCCGGGTGTTGTCGATTGCAAGCCCAAACAGTCGGCTTTTACGCGCACTGCCAGCGTCTCCGCTCCACAGCGCCGACGCAGGTTTAGCCGCGCCCAACAGGCTGCGCGCCAGCGCCTTTGCCGCGGGGTTGCCAGCCGTAGCGACCGATGTCTCGACAGCGTCGCGCGACGCCGATTTGGCGTGTGTTGCCATTTGCAAAAAACCCTTGCCACGCTCCCCAGCATGATCAGGGTGAACTTCGCAGAGAACTTCAAATAGCCTATTGTAGAATTAGATCGCATTTTATCGAGCCAGGATATTTTCGAAATTAAAAACGTTTCAAATTGAGACGTGTAAAAGGTAAATTAAAACCAAGTGTCTATTTGGAAATGAAATATCCAAGAACGAGCACGCTATTGACGTGTGCAATCACAATTTACACAAGCGCGCCCGCGCCGTTCACGATTTCTAAGGCTTAATTCCGTAACGCTGAGTGGACGGGGCGTCATGGCGGCGTCCCGACAGGTCGTGACCAGTCCACCATGCCTCATGTCAGCGTAATCATTCCGCTCTATCAAACGCAGCGCTACATCGCGGGCGCATTGGCGTCGGTGTTGGCCCAGACCTATGCTGACTTCGAAGTTATCGTCATCGACGACGGCTCGACCGACGACGGCCCAGCCATTGCCCGCGCCATCTCCGACCCGCGTATCCGTGTGATAACCCAGGCCAATCGCGGCCTCGCCGGTGCCCGCAACGCTGGCATCGCCCACGCTCGCGGGGCAGTTCTCGCCTTCCTCGATGCCGACGACACCTGGCACCCCGAAAAGCTCGACCGCCATGTCCTCCACCTGCACGCCAACCCATCGGTCGGCGTCAGCTTCTCTGCCTCCCGCTTCATCGACGACGACGGCGCGCCCATCGGCCTGATCCAGAAGCCCACCGGCACCGCGTTCGAGGCGTCCGACATCTTCTGCCGCAATCCCGTCGGCAACGGCTCCGCGCCGGTGATTCGCGCCGCAACGCTCGACGCCATCGCCTTTTACGACCCGCGCTATCAGCGCACCTGCTGGTTCGACGAAAGCTTCCGCCAGTCCGAAGACATCGAGTGCTGGACGCGGATTGCAGCCACCACCGCGTGGCGCTTTGCATACATCGACGAGGCCCTGACGGACTACCGCGTCAACACCACCGGACTTTCGGCAAACACATCCAAACAGCTCGAAACATGGCAGCGCTTTCGCGATAAAGTCGCTGGCTACGCACCAACACTCGCGGCCACCTACGGCGATCGGGCCCAAGCCTACCAGTTGCGCTACTTAGCCCGCCGCGCGGTTCGTGGCGGTGCCGCCAATTCACCGGCCTTCGCCATGATGTGCGCGGCCCTGCGCGCCCATCCGCGCCTGCTGATCGAGGAACCGGCCCGCACCCTCGTTACCCTCGCCGCCAGCATCGCCCAAAAGCTGCTGCCCCAAACCCTGTTCGATGCCGCCAGCGCCTGGGCCTTGGCACGCGCCACCCGTGTCTCGGGGTTACGCGTTTGACCGATACCGCGACCCAGCGATCCGCCATCCCCAAGCAGCGCTCCGGTCTCCTCGGCGCGCTGCGAACCCGCGTCCGTAAGCTGCTCGCCGATCGGCTCGTGCGCAATGTGGGTTGGTATGGCTTGGCTGAGTTCGCCAACCGCTTCACCCGCATCATCACTACCATCGTGCTCGCACGCTGGCTGATCCCCCATGACTTCGGCATCGCCGCGACCGCCATCACCACCTTCGAGATCGTCCGCGTCCTCGCCCAATACGGCATCGGCCAAGCTGTCATCCGCGCGCCCGCCGAACAGCTCCAAGCCTGGTGCGCCACTGCACAACGCGCCAGCTGGATCGCCTGTGCAACAGCCTTCGTCATCCAGGTCGGCATCGGCGCAGTCATTGCAACCATCTTGGACCGTCAGGACGTGTTCTGGATGATCGCATCCCTTGCGGTCGTTCTGCTGACGCTGCCGTTCGGCCAGATCCAATCGTTCCTGATCGTCCGCGCAAACCGGCTCCACGTCCTCGCAGGCGTTGCCGTCGTCCAGGTCGCCCTCGACAACATGTTGACCGCAGCCCTCGCCATCGGCGGCTTCGGCGCGTGGGCCGTTGTTCTGCCAAAGCTCATCGTCGCCCCGATCTGGGTGATCGGAATGCGCCGGGGCCACCGCTGGAAACGGGACGTCGCCGCCGGTTATGCCTCGATGGCCGACTTACGCGCCTTCACGCTGCCGATCATCGGCAGCGAGCTGTTGGTGGCGGCCCGCTTCAATCTCGACAAGGTGCTGGTCGGCGCATTTCTCGGCGTCGAAGCCCTCGGCATCTACTATTTCATATTCAATGCCGGCCTTGGTTTCTCGCTATCCCTGACATCCTCGCTGGCAGCGTCCGTCTACCCCCACCTAGCCGAAGTCGCCGCCAAACCGCGCGACCTCATAGCCCGCTACGACACCTTGCTGTGGCAAGCAGCCTTGCCGTGCGCCGCCGTGATCGCGCTGCAAGCCTCACTCTCGCTTTTGTATGTGCCGATCGTCTTTGGCGCACGCTGGGACCACGTCGCCTGGCTTGTCGCAGTCCTATGCGCCTCAGCGATTGCCAAACCGATGTTTGACAGCGCCTCGCAATTGCTCCGCGCCTGCAACCAGCCCCGCACCGAGTTCTTGGCTTCGGCCTGTCTCACCGTCGTCTCGCTGTCAGCCCTCGCTCTCGCCCTGCCCTACGGCCTGTCCTACGGCGTCATCGCTCAATCCATCGCAGCCTTCCTCGTCCAGATCGCCACCGCATTGATCGTCCGGTCCGCAATGGCCCGAACCCATGCCCCGCGCATCGTCCCCAACGAACCCATTGGAGCCACGTCATGAAGATCGCCCATCTGATCGAAACCCTCGAATTGGGCGGCGTCATGCGCAATCTGGATACGCTGATGGCGCACATGGCTGGCGTCGAGCACATCCGCTACGCCGTGAACCCGCGCCGCCAGCTTCCCCCCGTCATCCCCGCCGATCAGCTCGTCGTGATCCACTTCACAGCGTCGTGGTCGAAACTGCCGTTTCTGGCAGCGCTGCGGGCCATGCGCGGCAAAGCTCCCATCGTCATTGTCGAGCACAGCTACACAGGGGCCTACGAAAAGTTCAACGTCCCCTCGCTGGCCCGCTTTCACGCCATGATGCGCCTCGTCTACGGCTTTGCCGACCGCGTCGTGGCCGTTTCCCACGGCCAGGGCGAATGGCTGCGCGCCACCGGCACCGTCGACCCAGCCAAAGTCCGCGTCATCCCGTCCTCAACCTATTGCGGCGGCTTCCTCGACATCCCCCCGCCGCCCGCCATTCGCCCCCATGGTCAGCCGTTGCGCGTCGGTGCCTATGGCCGCTATCACGAGCAAAAGGGCTTTGGAAACCTCGTCCAGGCCATGCGCGGCTTGGAGCCCGGCGTCGCAAGCCTTACCATGGCAGGCCTCGGCCCTTACATGGACCGCATGCACGCCATGGCAGCCCACATGCCCAACGTCACCGTCGGCGGCCCCACCAGCGATGTCGCGGGTTTCCTCGCCGCCCACGACATCATTGCAATGCCCTCGCGCTGGGAAAGCTTCGGCCAGGTCGCGCTCGAAGCCCGCGCCGCCGCCCGTCCGATAATCTCAAGCGCCGTCGACGGCCTGATCGAACAGACCAAACCCGCCTGGGGCTGGCTCGTCGAAGCCGACGACATCGCAGGCCTAACCGCCGCCATCAACGAGGCAGCCTCCGCCGACCTCAACACCATGGGCCAAGCCGCCCGCACATCCTCCCTAGGCCACCTCGAAACAAGCCTGGAAGCCTGGCGCACCCTCCACCGTGAACTGCTCCCCGCTAGCCCCACCGACCTCCGCCGCGCCGCCTAAAAGCCCCACCCACTGTCATCCAAGACAAGCTCCGCCCCCTCGGCGCAGCGCCGATCCGCGACCCAGCACAACCCACTGTCATCCCGGACAAGCGAAGCGTCTTCGCGTAGCGCCGATCCGGGACCCAGCACATGAGCGCCGCAGGCTCATCACCGCAGCCCAGTCGCCCCGCTGCCAACGTTCCCACAAGACGTGGGCTTTCGAAATCGCCCGTCCACGGTCGGCAGGTCAGATCGCGGCTCTCTCATGAACCGGTGCGGACTTCCAGCAACCCTGTCATTTGTCATCCTCGGGCTTGTCCCGAGGACCCATCCCGCTGCAGTTGTCGAACGTCTAATTGGGCCGAAGGGGACATACGTTGCTAGTAGTTGGTCTATTCTTGCGCGCCAACGTAGGTTTGAAGCATCGCCGCGTCTTTGGCTTCTAACGAAATGTGCACGATGTAGGTCTTGTCCAACTCCAGCGACGGGTGCACGGCGCAGAACTGCGAGAACCAGAAGGCTTCCTCAAGCGGCGCGTTGGCGTGCCATGTGGTCATCACGAAATCGTTGTCGGGAATTTCTCCATAGTCGTACTTCACCAAATTCGCTTCATCGACGCTGGAATCCCAGGCACTACAGTCCTTGCCCCACGCCATCATGTATCGGCAGCCTGAGCGGACCAGCCAGTCGCTAATTTGCCCTTGCCACTCAGGTGTCACGTTAGCATCGATCACGACAACCGCTTTGAACGGCGCTGCCTCGTCTAGACGCGGCGGCGTGTCGTCGGGGCGAATGTGGATGTATTCAGGCGTTTCCATGGGGTTGTTATCGCCCAACATCGTCGGCGTTGGGAGTCCGTTTTGGGGTCAAGAATCGACTTTCCGAACCTGCCGCGCGATCGGTCCTCGCGACAAGCGCGATGATGACAAACGATAGGCAGGCACATGACCGCACTTGACCCCAGCTAAAGTTAATCGAGCGCACGCGGACCAACGCTATCAGGCCTGAAGCCGACGCCGATCGTACCACTCCCGCCGTCCCATCCTGGCCACCCTTATCCCCCAAAAAATGGATGGGTCTGGGAAGCTGCGCTTCGTCATCGCGGCGCGATGCTCTGCATCGATGTGGGGTGTGGGGCTAGCCCCGCACGCAGCGCAGCAGCGCTTGCGCCAACCCTCTAAAACTCCCCCATCCCATCCGCGCCGGGATCGCGCACCCGCGCCAGCCGTGCCGCCGCAGCCAGCCCAAACCGCACCATCATCACCTTGCGCCGCGCCGCCGCTAACCCATGCTCGGGCGCCTCCCGCACCATGCTTCCCCCATAACGGTCGGCGAGAATCAACCCGGCATCCTCCGGCAAAATCGCGACCGGAAAATCCGGCGACACCGCAAAATAGAGCCGGTCGCAGTACGCCCGGTACGTCGGCCACTTCGTGTCGCAGCGAAAATCGGCCACGCTGGATTTGATCTCCACGATCCACACCCCCCCGCTGGACGACAGCCCCACGATGTCCGCCCGCCGCCCATCCGGCAGCGGCAATTCGCAAACAACACCAATCCCTTGCGCCATCAGTAACCGCGTGACACCGCGCGAGACGTCGGCAGCAATTGCGGAGCGCACGCCGCCGCAATCGCCGCCGTCGGCAGCCTCCAGCGCAGCTGCAACAGGGTCGGCCTGTGTATGAGATTTCGGCTCGGTCATTCTCTCGCCATGAGCGGATGGGAAGCGCACGCATCCCGTTTTCTGACATCTAACGCAGGTTGATGCCCCGTGTTCAATTTCTTCCAGCGCACGCCCAAAGCCTCACCCGCCATCCTGGTTGTGCCCGACGCCGCCGATCAGCCAACCGCCGATGACGGGAGTGCGGCCACGGCAACGGCACCGACGTCGACACCAATACCGCCAAACAGCCCGCCCGCCGTCAGCGCCAACGGCCACGCAACAAGCCAGGCCGCTGGCAAAACGTCCGCCGACTACACCCCCGACGCCAGCATTTTCGGCCTCACCGACGCCCGCCGTGCCATGGCGTTGATCGCCTCCGCCAAGCCCCGCGCCCTGTTCTTCATCGCATCCCCCCGAACGGCTGGACATGCCGCAGCCGTCCGCGCCCTCCTCGCCGAACAGGCAGCCCAGATCGCACCGGCCGACGCTGTGGCCGTCGTCTCCAGCTTCGACGACCGCCGCCCGCTGTCCATCCTGCGATTGCCTGGCCCCGAGGCGAACGCGCTTGCAGCAGGCATAGCCGACGCCATCGAAATGTTGAGCGTCACGATACCTGCAGCCTTCGATAGCGACAGCTACAAGGTCGCCCGCCTGGCCCTCGACGAGGAACTGCGGTCCGGCCACGACAACGCCATCGACGCTCTGAAGCGCCGCGCGCTCGCCCAAAACATCGGCCTTCTGCGCACGCCGCTGGGATACGCCATTGCCCCCATGCACGAAGGCCGCGTCGTGGCCCCTGATGTCTTCAAAGCCCTCCCCGAAGGCTTGAAAGCGGGCGTCGAAGCCAAGCTCTCGGCCTTCGAGGCCGAACTGTCCGGCGTGCTCGATAACCGCACCCTGCTCCAACAGGACTACCGCACCCGCCTGCGCGACCTCGACCAGGAGGTTGCAAGCCTCGCCGTCCGCGCAAGCCTTGCCGCAGTCACCAAAGCCATCGCCGCCCGCGAAGCCGCAGCCGCCTGGGTTGACGCCTTGAGCGCCGACCTCGTCCGCAATGCCGCCCTGTTCGTCACCGCCGCCCGCCGTGCTGGCGGTAGCGCGCGCGCCCCCGTCGAAATCGCCCACGATCCAGCCCTGGCGCGCTATCGCGTCCAAGTCCTGAACCAGCAACAGTCCGCAGCCCCGGCGATCGACTACCCCGACAGCCTGGAGCGCGCGAGCCTGTGCGGCGTCGCCCACGTGCCCCCGCCGGGCGTGCCGTTGACGCCGTTTTCACTCGTTCCCGGTGTTCTGTCGCGTGCCGGTGGCGGCTTGGTCGTCATGGATGCCCGCGATGTCGTCGCCGATTTCAGCGCATGGCCGCTGCTCAATCAGGTCTGCAAAAGCGGCGCAGCCCAACCAGCCGATGCGGCCAGCCCGATCGCCCGCCCTGCTGGCATGTCGGTCCCCTTCGACGCCCGGTTGATCCTGACCGGCGATCTTGACGACTATCGCGCGTTTTGTGCAGCCGACCCGGAAGGCGCCCGAGCCGTCCGCCTGATCGAGGCCTTCGACGCGACGATCCCGATGACGCCGGACGTCGAGCGCGCCTTTAATGGTTTGATCGCCGGGATCGCTGCCGAGGAGGGCCTCCAGCCGGTCGACGGTGCCGCGATGGCCGTCCTCATGCACGACCGCACGACGGCGGCTGGTGCAGCGTCTCTGCTCTCCACCGATTGCGACATCATCCGCGACAGTCTCATCCTGGCAAACCACCACGCCCGCTCGCAGGCCCGCGTTGTCACCAGCGCCGCCGACATCATCAGCGCCTTGAAGCGCCGCGCCCGCCAGGATGAGCAGATGGCCCTGCCCGGACGTAAAGCGGAGAGCGCGGCCCCATGATCGCCCACGTCGCCGAAGCCAGCGAAGACAAAGGCCGCGTCGTCGTCCGCCTTGGCGAATTTGCCATGTCGAGCCCCGCCGCCTTATCGGCGGCCATCCACGTCGCAACGGCCTTCCGCTCGCAACTGGAGGGCCTGTTCATCGAAGACCCCGACCTGTATCACGCCTGCGCCCACACCAACCTGCGCGAAGTCGCCATGACAGGCCGCGCACCCGCGCTTTTGTCGGCAGAAAAGCTCGGTCGGGACGCGGAGGCCTTCGCCGTCGCCGTCCAGCGTCAGCTGTCCAATGCGGCCGGTGCGGCAGGCGTCCGCTTTACCGCCCGCGTGGTCCGGCAAACCCCGATCAAAGCCCTCCAGGACGCCTGCGCGGAACGCGGCCCATGGAACATCATCGTATTCGCCGAACCCATCGAGGGCCGAGAACGCAGCGCGTTTGTGTCCGACACCATCGCCCAGGTCTGGGGCACCACCGGCTATATCGCAACGGGCGCGCGGGCGGCATGGCGCGCAGGCCCCATCGTTGTCGCCATTGAAGACGTCGGCCACCTGACCGGAATGATACGGGCAGCCGAACGCCTCGCAGCGGTCGCTGGCGATGACATCCAGCTCATCCCGGTCGGCATCGACGAGATCGGCCTGGACTGGTTGGAGGGTGAAATCCGCCTGACGTTGGGCGAAGGGTCGAGCGTCGCCGTCCTGCCGCGTCCAGTTTATGCGGGCTCAAACCTTGTCCTGCACGCAGCCATTTCAGCCTGCAGACCCCGCATGGTCATTGCCCGCCACGGCGGGTTCCTGTTGCCCGCTGGCGAGACCGCCAACCCCCTCGCCGGCCTCGGCTGCCCCGTCTTCATGGTCCATTAACGCTACAACACGCCGCCCAAATCACCCTCCCCCACCGGAGCAGCCTCTTGCCTTCACGGCCGCAGGTCGTAGGGAGCACCGTTGCGACCCGGCGCTCGTGCGCCGCCCCGCCGGAGCGCCATGGCGCGTGAGGCCCCCACTACCAAACCCGCAGGGTTTAGGGAGCACAGTTGCGACCCGGCGCTCGTGCGCCGCCCCGCCGGAGCGCCACAGCGCGTGAGGCCCCCACTACCAAACCCGCAGGGTTTAGGGAGCACCGTTGCGACCCGGCGGGCAATCCGCCGCCCCGCCGGAGCGCCACAGCGCGTGAGGCCCCCACTACCAAACCCGCAGGGTTTAGGGAGCACAGTTGCGACCCGCGACGAATGTCGCGCCCCGCCGGAGCGCCTTCAGCGCGTGAGGCAATACTGAGCCACTAACGTCCTGTCATGTAGCGGGCGCATCCTGTAACATCTTACATGATGCGTCCCTCTAATGGGGTGTCGAGGACGCAGCACGGCAATCAGAAGCAGGTGAGCGGTGGCCGACCACGACGATACGATGAATGCTAAGCCCGATGAGACCGCGCAGCGCGGGCCTTCCCAACCCGGCACAACGCCTGCGGCCGCGACCTCCACAGCGTCCGTTGCCAGCAAGATCGGCAACGCGGCGTCCGGCCTTAAGTCGTGGGTCTCGGCCAGATTTTCCGCAAACCCGCCGTTCAAGTCTGGCCGCGAAAGCGTCCAGCGCTACCGCGAGACGGTCGCCTGGCAAACGATCCTCGACGCCCTGCCAGCGCCCGCCATCGCCCTAGACGCGAACGGCATCGTCCGTCACCACAACGCGGCTGCGGCAGCCCTCTACCCCGCGATGAGCACCGGCCAGCCGATTTCGCGCGTCTCCCGCAACCCGTCGTTTATGGCAGCCGTCGATCAACTGGCCGACGCCAGCGAACCCATCCACGTTGAATTGGTCGAACGGGTTCCGGTCGAGCGCCGGTTCTATGCGACCTTGGCGCGCGTTGCCCCTCGCGAAATCACGCCCGGCTTGCCCCAAGCGCTGATTACCTTCCGTGACACGACCGAGCAGGACAAACTTGTCCAGATGCGCGCGGACTTTATTGCCAACGCGAGCCATGAACTGCGCACGCCGTTGGCGTCTTTGCGCGGCTTCATCGAAACGCTGCAAGGCCCGGCGCGTGACGACCCCAGGGCGCGGGAGCGATTTCTCTCCATCATGGCGACCCAAGCCGAGCGCATGACTCGGCTGATCGACGACCTCCTCTCCCTCTCGCGCGCCGAGATGCGCGTTCACTTGCCACCCCAAGGCATCGTGGACCTGAACACGGTCTGCGCATCCGCCGTCGCAACTCTGGAAGCGCTGGCTGCCGCCAGCCAGACCAACGTGACCGTTAACGCCCTGCCGCAGCCGGCCCTGATCCGCGGCGAGCGCGACGAGATGATCCAGGTCTTCCAAAACCTCATTCAGAACGGGATAAAATACGGCCACGACGGCGGCAACGTCACGGTAACGCTATCCCGCGAGCGCCCGGCTGGTCAGAACCGCGAGCAGATCGTCACCACGGTCACCGACGACGGTCCGGGCATCGCGCCAGAGCACTTGCCGCGCCTGACCGAACGCTTCTACCGGGCCAGCGTCTCGTCCAGTCGCGAGAAGGGCGGGACCGGCCTCGGCCTCGCCATCGTCAAGCATATCGTTAACCGCCACCGCGCGGACTTAAAAATCGCCTCGGTCCTTGGCAGCGGATCGACATTCAGCATCAGTTTCGATGCACTCGTGCTGCAGCGCAACGAAACTGATCCACAATTAGAAAATAAACGAGCAATAACAAACGATAAGACTGTCATAAAACATTCGTTCTCTTAGTCTAATGCTACGCTCGCCGGTGAAAAAAATGTCGGTAGCCAGACCGCTTCGGTCCGAGCGCGTGCGCCCCTCGACTTAAACGTGCGCCCGTCGAAGCAAAAGTCCTCGGTTCATACCTTGAGACGTGGAGATTAATGTGAATAGCAAGTTCGTAGCCTTCTCGGCGGCTGTTGCCGTTGTGGGTTCCATCGCCGCTGCCGACGTTGCAGCCGCTCGCGACCAGATCCGCATTGTCGGTTCTTCGACCGTTTACCCCTTCACGACCGCAGTCGCCGAGCAGTTCGGCAAGTCCGGTGGCAAGACCCCAGTGGTCGAATCGACCGGCACCGGCGGCGGCTTCAAGCTGTTCTGCGCAGGCGTTGGCGAAACCCACCCTGACATGACGAACGCATCGCGCGCCATCAAGAAAGGCGAGTTCGATGATTGCCAGAAGAACGGCGTCAAGGACATCGTCGAAATCAAGGTCGGCATCGACGGTCTGACGCTCGCAGCGTCGAAGGCTGGCGCAGCGATCTCGTTGACCCGCAAGCAGATTTTCCAGGCCCTCGCCGAGAATGTTCCTGACAAGGACGGCAAGCTCGTCGCCAACCCATACAAAATGTGGTCGGACATCGACGCTGCTCTGCCAGCAACCAAGATCGAAGTCCTGGGTCCCCCGCCAACCTCGGGCACCCGCGACAGCTTCCATGAACTGTTCATGGAAAAAGGCGCTGAAGGCTTCGACAGCCTGAAGGCACTGAAGACGAGCGACTCAAAGGCCTTCGATAAGGTCTGGAAGTCGATCCGTAAGGACGGCGCCTACGTCGAAGCTGGCGAAAACGACAACGTGATCGTCCAGAAGCTCGACGCCAACAAGAACGCTTATGGCATCTTCGGCTACTCGTTCCTTGAAGAAAACCTGTCGAAGCTCAAGGGCGTCGCCATCGAAGGCGTCATTCCTGACTACGACGTGATCTCGTCGGGCAAGTACAAAGGCGCTCGCCCGCTCTTCATCTACGTGAAGAAGCAGCACGTTGGCGTCATCCCCGGCATGGACAAGTTCGTCGCCGAATACGTCTCGGACAAAGCAATGTCGAAGGACGGCTACCTTGCTCGTAAGGGCCTCGTCGCCCTGCCAAAGGAAGAAGCAGCAAAGGTTGCTGCCGGTTCCAAGGGCATGACCGCCTTGACCGCCGAAGCCGTGAAGTAACGCAATTGGCAGCCACCCGGGTCGACCGGGTGGCTGTTTCTCTTTATTGTTCCGCTTTCAAGACTTGGTACCAAACGACGAGGAACGTATGTCGGGCATGTATTTCGCCACACTCGCGCTATTGGTCCTGACCAGCTTCTTAGTTGTCCGGTCCCGTGCCGCCGCGCTGATCAATCCTTCCGCTGGCGGTCGCGTCACCGTCCATTCTTTACCGATCTATCACGGCCTGTTGGCCGCGACCCTCGTCCTCGTCCCCATGATCCTTGTCTACACCGTGGGCACGACCAGCCTCGCGCGCTATTCAGAACGCGCCGCTCTGTCTGCGCTGCCAAGCGCGACGACCAGCGATGCGCTCGCCACCAACTCCGCGCTGCGCGAAATCCACAACGTTGCCAAGGGTGACAGTCAAGCCCCGTCGTCCGACGCGATCGCCAAGGCAGCCAGTATTTATAAGACCGCAAATGAGCAGGGCAACTGGGCCGTGTTCGCCTTGGGTACATTCCTCGCGGTGCTTGGTGCAGGCTTTGCCTTCTTCCGCGTCAGCCCAACGTTCCGCGCGCGAAACATGTTCGAACGTTTCGTGATGATCCTGCTTATGCTGAGTGCCGCCGTCGCGATTTTGACGACGCTGGGCATCTTGTTCTCGGTCGCCTACGAAACGCTGCGTTTCTTCTTCGATCCCGCCTTGAAAGGTCGGCCCACGGTCGCCCAGTTCCTGTTCGGCACCGAGTGGAACCCTCAAGCCGCCATGCGCGCAGACCAAGGCGACGTGAAAACAGCCTTCGGTTTCATTCCGCTGCTGACCGGTACGCTGCTGATCACCGTCATCGCTATCATCGTCGCCGGTCCGCTCGGATTGTTCTCGGCCATCTACCTGTCCGAATACGCCTCCGCCCGCGTCCGCGCCTTCGCCAAACCGATCCTTGAAATCCTCGCCGGTATCCCAACCGTTGTTCTCGGCTTCTTTGCCGCCCTCACGGTCGCGCCGCTGATCCGCGGCTGGGGTGAAAGCGTCGGGCTCGACATCGCCTCCGAAAGTGCATTGGCTGCCGGTTTGGTGATGGGCATGATGATCATCCCCTTCGTGTCCTCTCTGTCCGACGACGTCATCAACGCCGTGCCTCAGGCCCTTCGTGACGGGTCGATGGCGCTGGGGTCGACCAAATCGGAAACGATCCGCAAGGTCGTACTTCCCGCAGCCCTTCCCGGCATCGTCTCGGCCTTCATGCTTGCGATCAGCCGCGCCATTGGCGAAACGATGATTGTGGTCATGGCCGCAGGCCTCGCCGCAAACCTGACCATCAACCCACTAGAAGCCGTGACCACCGTCACCGTGCAGATCAAGACAATCCTAGTCGGCGACCAGGAATTCGACAGTGCTAAGACACTGGCAGCATTCGCCCTTGGTTTTGTATTGTTCTTCATCACGCTGATGCTCAACATGATTGCCCTTCGGATCGTCAATAAGTATCGGGAACAGTATGACTGATATCTCCCTCTCGGCCCAAACGCACAAGTCGGCCCGCAAAGTTGACGTGTCTTCCGATGCCGCGAAAGCCCGCATCCGCGCCCGCTACCGCTCCGAAGCTCTGTTCAAGAGCTACGGGATTGCCGCCCTGATCGTAACCGGCGCGTTCCTCGTCGTGTTGCTGTCGAACATCCTGATGAACGGTCTGCCGTCCTTCTGGCAGCATTCGCTCCGAATGGATGTGCCGGTCACGGCCGCCGACATCGACCCATCGGGCAAGGGCGACCCCAAAGAAATCGCTGCTGGCGATTTTGCTGCCGTCGCCCGCAAGGCACTCGAAGCACAGTTCCCCGGTGTGACCGGTCGAACCGAACTCAAGTCGTTGACGCGCCTCCTGAGCGCAGGTGCCGGAGACGAACTTCGTCGGCAGGTCGTGGCAGATCCCAAGCTGATCGGCCAGACCGTCAACACGCGGCTTCTGCTCGACGCCAACGCTGACCTCTATCTGAAAGGCTTGGGGGCTGCGACCACCTCGCGGACCGCACGTGGAATTGCGACGCCAACCGGCACCACGGGTACGATCAAGATTTTGACGTCGGCAAACGACTTTGCCGACGACTTCGCCAACGTAAAGCGCCTCTTGGGTGACCGCGCCAATGTGTTGTCGACCGAGGCAGCCCGCCTTGAGAAGGGCAACTCCCCGGATTCTTTGGCAAAAGCCAAAGTTGCCCGTGCCGAAGCTGCCGCCTTCAAGACCCGTTACGACCAGCCAAAAACAGTCGAAGAACTCGACGATCGGATGCCCAGCACGCTGGTGGAGATCAACGGCGGTCTCGTGAAGGTCGAAAAAATCCTCGATACGGAAATCGAGGGTACGGTTCTCCTCCCGCTGAAGTCGACCGACGATTCAAAAGCTGGCGATTGGAAAATCGTGACTTACGGCGTGCCTGAAAGCAACCGTAAGACGTCCGACCGCGACATCGCTTTCCTTGAGAAGCTGCAAGCCAAGGGCGTCGTCGAGAACCACTTCAATACGTTGTTCTTCACAGCTGGCGACAGCCGCGAACCAGAACTGGCCGGCGTCCGCGGAGCGATTGTCGGCACAGTGTTGACGCTGCTCGTGACACTCGGTCTCTGCTTGCCGATTGGTGTGATGGCAGCCGTCTACCTCGAACAATTCGCTCCCAAGAACCGTCTCACGGCTATGATCGAGGTCAACATCAACAACCTCGCGGCCGTCCCGTCGATCGTGTTCGGTTTGCTCGGGCTGGCCGTGTTCTTGAACTACTTTAACTTGCCGCGTTCGGCGCCGCTCGTCGGTGGCTTGGTGCTCGCGCTCCTTGTCCTGCCGACGATCATCATCGCCTCCCGCGCAGCCCTCAAAGCCGTGCCGCCGTCCATCAAGGAAGCAGCTCTCGGCGTCGGGGCTTCCCAGCAACAGGCCGTGTTCCATCACGTTCTGCCGCTGGCAATGCCTGGCATCATGACCGGTACCATCATCGGCATGGCTCACGCGTTGGGTGAAACCGCACCACTCCTGATGATCGGCATGGTCGCCTTCATTGTCGACATCCCGCAAGGCTTGACCGAAGCCGCAACCGTGCTGCCAGTTCAGATCTACCTCTGGTCTGACCTGCCCGAACCAGCCTTCAAAGCCAAAACCGCCGGTGCCATTGTGGTTCTGCTCGGCGTCCTGTTCTTGATGAACGGCATGGCCATCTGGCTCCGCAAGAAATTCGAGCGCCGCTGGTAAGTCTTAGGAGTAAGTGCTCCTTCTCATACCAACTCTCTCACTCCCGAAATAGTCAACGACACCAGTAAACGTTCAAAGGACGAGGCCGGTTATGGACACGATGTCGACACCTGCACCCATGGCTGCCCATCAGGTTGGGTTGGCTCGGAATGCAAATGCAAAAGTTTTCGCCGCCGACGTGAACGTCTACTACGGCGAAAAGCACGCTCTGAAAAACGTTTCGGTCAACATCCCTGACCGCAGCGTGACCTCGTTCATCGGCCCGTCGGGCTGCGGCAAGTCGACATTCCTGCGCTGCATCAACCGCATGAACGACACGATCTCGTCGTGCCGCGTCACCGGCAAAATCGCCATCGACGATCAGGACATCTACGATCCTGCCCTCGATGTCGTCCAGCTGCGCGCCCGCGTCGGCATGGTGTTCCAGAAACCAAACCCGTTCCCTAAGTCGATTTACGAAAACGTCGCTTACGGCCCGCGCATCCACGGTCTCGCCACCTCCAAGTCCGAGATGGACGAGATCGTCAACTCCAGCCTCGAAAAGGCCGGCCTCTGGAAAGAAGTCAAAGATCGCCTTCAAGAGTCCGGCACTGGACTTTCGGGCGGCCAGCAGCAGCGCCTGTGCATTGCACGCGCCGTCGCCGTCGGCCCCGAAGTCATTTTGATGGACGAGCCCTGCTCGGCCCTCGACCCTATTGCTACGGCAAAAGTCGAAGAACTCATCGACGAACTGCGTGAAAACTTCTGCATCATCATCGTCACCCACTCGATGCAGCAGGCCGCTCGTGTGTCCCAGCGTACGGCGTTCTTCCACCTCGGCTCGCTCGTCGAAGAAGGCAAGACCACCGATATCTTCACGAACCCAGTCGACAAGCGGACCCAAGACTACATCACCGGCCGCACGGGTTGAACGCTGAACCAATTGCTTCCAAGGAAGTCAAATGAACGAACACATCGTCAGGTCCTACGAGGACGAACTCGCGTTGCTAGATAAGAAGGTCGCCCAGATGGGCGGCCTTGCAGAGCACAATCTGGGCCGTGCCTTCGACGCCCTTGAAAAGCGCGATCCCCGAGTAGCCGAAACAGTCATTCGTTCAGACCGCAACATCGACGCACTGCAGCGCGAAATCGAAGAGCAGGTGATCTCCATGATCGCCCGCCGTCAGCCGATGGCAAACGACCTGCGCCATGTGATGTCGGCCATTCGCATTTCGGGCGACCTCGAACGCATCGGCGACCTGGCCAAGAACATCGCAAAGCGCGCCTTGGCCATCGCTCATGAACCACACCCCAAGCCCCTGATCTCGGGCTTCCGGCACATGGTCGAACTGGCACTCCGCCAGTTGAAGGACGTGCTCGACGCCTACGCCGAGCGCGACGCCGAGCGCGCCATGCGGGTCTGGCGCGAAGACACGCAGATCGACGCGATGTACAACTCGATCTTCCGCGAACTGCTGACCTACATGATGGAAGACCCGCGCAACATCGGTCTTTCGACCCATCTGTTGTTTGGCGCAAAGAACATCGAGCGCGTCGGCGACCACACGACCAACATCGCCGAAACCGTGAACTACATGGTCAACGGAAACTCGATCACCGACGATCGTCCCAAGCTCGAACAAGTCGGCACAATCGGAAATAGCAACGACTAAACGCTGCAGGAAGTAGGACGAATGACGGCTCGTATCCTGATCGTTGAGGATGAAGCCCCTCTCGCGGAGTTGTTGCGCTACAATTTGGAGGCCGAAGGCTTCCTCGTGTCGCAAACGGCTTCGGGAGATGAGGCGGAGTTGCTCGTGGCCGAAGACCGGCCCGACCTGATCCTGTTGGACTGGATGCTACCACAGGTGTCAGGCATCGAGATCTGCCGCCGCCTCCGCGCCCGTCCCGACACGCGCGCGATCCCCATCGTCATGCTGACTGCGCGTGGCGAAGAAGGCGATCGCGTGCGTGGTCTATCGACCGGCGCCGACGACTACATCGTGAAGCCCTTCTCGCTGCCGGAACTGATTGCCCGCCTGAAGGCAATCCTGCGCCGCGCCTCGCCCGAACGCATGTCCGAGCGTCTCATGTCGGGCGATATCGAACTGGATCGCGTCGCCCATTGCGTCACCCGTGGCCATCGCGAAATCCGCCTTGGACCAACCGAGTTCCGCCTGCTCGAATTCCTTATGGAAAGCCCAGGCCGCGTGCTGTCGCGCACCCAGCTTCTCAATGGCGTATGGGGCCGCGACGTCGACGTCGACGAACGCACCGTCGACGTCCACATAGGCCGCCTGCGCAAAGCCCTCGTCCGCGGCAAAGACCAAGACCCGATCCGCACCGTGCGCGGAGCAGGCTACGTTTTCGGCACCCGCGCCGCAAACTAACGCCCCGCCCAAAGCTCAAATTCAATTCATTTAAGAAAATTGATGGGGCTGGGAAGCTGCGCTTCCCATCGGGGTTTGGGGTTGCCCCCACTCGCGACAGCGTCGCGAACGCAAACTATGTTGCCGGTCGTAACATGCGTTGACCGCAAACCTCCGATAAACTGTCGCCATTTGCAGCCCGAGCGAGAGTCCCATGGATGCACCAACGCTTGTCGGCCTGGCAGCCGCACTCATCGTGCTCGGCATCGTCTTTCGCCTGCTTGAATTCTCGCGACCTAAATCGCAACGCCTGCCGCTCATCCGCCCTGGCCTCAAAACCGACCTCGCCTACTGGTTCGTCTTCCCCTTCATCCACCATTACGTCGTCGGTGCGGTCGTCCTGGCGACCGTGATCGGCTTTGCATTCGCAGCCTATGGGCGCATCGACAAAGATCAGATCATGATGGGCTTCGGCCCGCTCGCGCAGTTGCCAGCCGCTGTGCAGGCGCTACTCATGCTCGTTATCGCGGATTTCCTGGGCTATTGGACCCATCGGTTGTTCCACCGCCGTCGGCTTTGGCCATTCCACGCGATCCATCATTCCTCGACGACGCTCGACTGGCTTTCGTCCATCCGCCAGCACCCCGTCAACGACCTGATTTCGCGGATCGCGACGACACTACCTCTTCTCGCGCTCGGCTTTTCTCCAGCAGCAGCGCTCTGGATTGCGCCGGTTTTTGCAGTCTTCGCCCTCTTGCTCCACGCCAACCTAGACTGGGATTGGGGCCGTCTGCGCACGGTCATCGCCAGCCCCCGCTTCCACCGTTGGCACCACAGCGAAGACCCGCAGGCGCGCGACAAAAACTTCGCGGGCCTCTTTCCGATCTTCGACATCGTGTTCGGCACGTACTACATGCCGAAAGATCGCCTGCCCGCAAACTTTGGCACCGCAACGCCGGTTCCCGAAGGCCTGTGGGCGCAACTGTCCTACCCGTTCCGTAACACGAAAAACGCCGGCCGCTGAACCCAGCCCCCGGCGTCTCTTGATTGGCGTAAGTACTAAAGCGCGCCGCCCTCGAAAGTGATGACCTTCTTCAGGTGATCGCTTTCGACAGCAATCAAGCGCCGACCTTCTGCTTCGACGGCGCAGCCAAGGCTGGTGCTGCGACAATGGTGTGCTCGCGTTCGCGGCGGCGCGGCTGCGGCGGCTGGAAGGCGCGGCGGGCGTGGAATTCGCAATACGGCAGGCCCATAACCTTGTCCTTACCGCAGAAGTGGAAGTCGGCGAGTTGCGGGTCGCCGATTGGCCAGCGGCAGCTGCACTCTGTCAGTGTCTGTATCGAGCGCCGCTCGGCCAACGGGATAACCAGTTCTTCAACCGGGGAGACATAAGGTTCGGCATCTGGCTGATAGAGCGCGCGAACGGCTGAATTTCCGGAAGCGCCAAAGCGCGACTTGCCGTTCCGCTTGGCCAAAGCGTTCGACCCGACGACGCCGGCAGCATTCGCCCGTGGACGAGGCCGCATGCTCTTCATGCGCGATGTTGTAGCGCGTCCCGACAATCCCAGCCGGTGGACTTTGCCGATCACGGCGTTGCGCGTGACGTTGCCGAGGCGCCCGGCGATCTGGCTGGCGCTGAGGCCTTCAGCACAAAGCTTTTTCAGCATCTCGACGCGTTCATCATTCCAGGCCATTTCGGTGGCTCCCCTACAATAAAACAGGACCGAGCGCGCACCATCAGTGGGCGCACAAGACGCAAACGGGGGCATTGACCGGAGACCAAGGCGCAAACAGATGCGCTAGGGCTTGAGGCTCGCGGCCGTGCCATTACCAAACGCTTACGGGGACACAACTTGGGAAGGCACCAATACAGGAGGCGAATACTTCTCGCCTGGGTGCACCCATCACAACAAAACTGCCTGCTCTACTCATAAAGGAGCGCGACAGCGGCTGGCAGTACTCGTTCATTACTTTGGGAACGTCTGCAGCAAGGACATTAAACCAGTCCGGAGTCCCTGCGACAAGTGAGGTTAACGAACAATGAAGCGGTTGACAGGAGCGCGTTGCTTTGCAGCCACAGAACGATTCGTCGCAGGTTGCCCCAGCAAGCCGCCCAAATTGCGCCTTGATTACCCGAACGGCCCCTCAATCCCTCAATCTCCCTTCACGGCCGCAGGCCGTAAGGAGCACAGCGACCCGCGCGTCATCGCAGCGCGATGCAGTCAAACAGAGCCGCGCGCCCCGCAGGTCGCGCCTTCAGCGCGTGAGGCCGTCCCCCTTCACGGCCGCAGGCCGTCGGGAGCACATTTGCGACCCGCGCGTCATCGCGCGCCCCGCCGGAGCGCCTTCAGCGCGTCAGGCACCAATTGACACTGGGAACGATGCTGCTTATCACAACGGGTATTCGTGTTGAGCCGCCTTCGTGGGCGGCTTTTTTGGTTTTTAACTGGAGGGCGCATGACAGCACCCTTGCGTTCAAACGTTGAAGGCGACCGGAGCATGAGCGTGCCTCCGACTTCCCGCGTCCCCTCATCGGCCGTGATGCCCACCTACGCCCGCCAAAACATCGTATTCGAGCGTGGCGAAGGGTCCTGGCTGATTTCAAGCGAAGGTGGCCGCTATCTCGATTTCGCATCCGGCGTCGCTGTGAACGTGCTGGGCCATGCCCATCCCCACCTCGTCGCCGCCCTGCAAAAGCAGGCAGCAACGCTCTGGCACACGTCGAACCTGTACCGCGTCGCTGGTCAGGAGCGCTTGGCCGAGCGGCTCGTCGCGGCGACGTTCGCCGACCGCGTGTTTTTCTGCAATTCCGGCGCTGAAGCCTGCGAAGGCGCGATCAAAGCCGCCCGCAAATACCACTACGCCCACGATCCCGAAACCAAACGTTGGCGCATTATCACCTTCAGTGGTGCCTTCCATGGCCGGACGCTGGCCACGTTGTCGGCGGCGGGCAACGAGACCTACCTGAGAGGCTTTGGCCATCCAGCAGACGGCTTTGACCACGTTCCATTTGGCGACCACGCAGCGCTTGAGGCGGCGATCACCGACGAGACGGCTGCCATCATGATTGAGCCCCTCCAGGGCGAAGGCGGCGTTCGCGTCGTGCCAGACCAATGCCTAAAGGGTTTGCGCGAGTTGTGCGACCGCCACGGCATCCTGCTGGTATTGGATGAAGTCCAAACCGGCGTCGGTCGCACCGGAAAATTTTTCGCCCATGAGTGGGCTGGCATTACGCCCGACATCATGGCCATTGCCAAGGGTATCGGCGGCGGCTTCCCGCTCGGCGCATTCCTGGCGACCGAAAAAGCCGCCGTCGGCATGACGGCTGGCACCCACGGCTCAACCTTCGGCGGCAACCCGCTGGCGACGGCGGTCGGCAATGCCGTGCTCGACGTCGTGCTGGAACAGGGCTTTCTCGAAGACGTGCAGGCCAAAGCCCAACGCCTCAAGCAGGCTCTGGCCCGCGTGCAGGATGCCGCCCCCACGATCATCGAGGGCGTGCGCGGACGCGGTTTCTTGATGGGTCTGAAGCTGAAGGTCCCGACCGCCGATTTCGTGAAAGCAGCCCTCGCCGAAAACCTGTTGCTGGTGGGGGCCGCCGACCAGACGGTGCGCGTCTTGCCAGCCTTGAATGCCAGCGACGAAGAAATCAGTCTCGCCTGCGATCGCCTTGTTCGCGCCGCGCAGTCTTTAACGAACCTCTCATGAGGAGATGACCCAAGGGTCACCAGATGCTGATGTCAAATCGAAAAGTCGTCCGCCATTTCATCGACATTCATTCCCTGGATGCGCTGACGCTGCGCCACATTATCGACAGCGCCCACGCCATGAAAAAAGCTGGCAAACGGGTACCGGCGGCGCTGTGCCCCCCAAGCATCGCCGATACGGTCCTCGGACTGATTTTTGAAAAGCCCTCGACGCGCACCCGGATATCGTTTGACGTTGCCATGCGCCAGCTTGGCGGCCAGACAATCACGCTTAACAACACAGACCTCCAGCTGGGTCGCGGCGAAAGCATCGCCGACACCGCGCGGGTGCTCTCCCGGTATATCGACATCGTCATGATCCGCGCGAATGCGCAGGCAACCGTCGACGAACTCGCCCACTATGCGACGATCCCGGTCATCAACGGCCTGACCGAAAAGAGCCACCCCTGCCAGATCATGGCAGACATCATGACGTTTGAAGAACACTTAGGCCCTATCGGTGGCCGCACGATCGCCTGGGTTGGCGACGGCAACAACGTCGCGGCCTCTTGGATGCATGCAGCCGTCAAATTCGGCTTCAAGCTGCGCGTCGCAACGCCGCCAACGCTTGCCCCCGAACCCGAAGTGGTCTCTTGGGTCAAGGCCGAGCACGGCGCGGTCGAGGTCATGGACGACCCCGTCACCGCCGTCAAAGGCGCAGACTGCGTGGTGACCGACACCTGGGTCTCCATGGGCCAAACCGATGCCGCCAAACGCAAAAAGCTCCTGCGCCCCTATGCGGTCGATGCGAGCTTGATGGAACACGCGGCCAAGAATGCCATCTTCATGCATTGCCTGCCCGCCTATCGCGGCCACGAAGTCACCGCCGACGTGATCGACGGCCCGCAGTCGGTCGTATTTGACGAAGCTGAAAACCGCCTCCACGTCCAGAAAGCCATCCTCGCCTGGTGCCTCGGCGCCAACTGACACACATTCGTCATGGCCGCGAAGGCGGCCACCCACGACAAGTTTCCGTTTGCCGCCACCCATCCAGGCGTTGCGCCGGAACCCAAGCAACCATCGATAGAGGGCATAGCCCTTTCTAACTTCTCTTGGCGGCACCCTTCACTTTCTTCTCCCCCTGGGGAAAAGATGCCCGTCAGGGCAGATGAGGGGTGGCTTCACTGTTCGACAACCCGCGACGTTGCCAACCCTCGACCTGGCCTGGGTATGTCCCACGTTCCGCTCATCCCCCGATCGCCCGACAGCACGAGTGCCTCATGACCACCACCACCACGACTGAAACGCTCGCCACAGACGATAGGGTCATCGCCTTCCAGACCGTCGCATCCGGCATGTCGGGCCGCATCGTGCGCTTGGGCCCCGCCGTCGACGAAATTCTGAGCAAGCACGACTACCCCGAACCCGTGAGCAAGGTCTTGGGCCAAGCCCTCGCCCTCACCGCCATGCTCGGCAGCCAGTTGAAATTCGACGGCAAGCTGATCCTCCAGACCAATTCCAGCGGCCCACTCGGCTTCCTCGTCGTCAACTACAACACAGGCGGCGCCATCCGCGGCTACGCCAGCTTCGACCGTGAAGCCATCAAAGCCCTTGAAGCGGCAGGCCCGGTGAACGAGGCAGACCTCCTCGGCAAAGGCTACCTCGCGATGACCATAGACCCCGGCGGCGACATGGAGCGCTACCAGGGCATTGTCGCCCTCGACGGCGACACCCTCGCCGAGGCAGCGCTGGAATACTTCCGCCAGTCCGAACAGCTCCCGACCTTCATCAAGCTCAGTGTCGCCCGCTATTACGCAGCCAACCCATCGGCGGGCGGAGGCAAATGGCATTGGCGCGCCGGCGGCATTATGGTGCAGCACCTGACAGCCCAAGGCGGCAAGTCCGGACCAGACGGCGTCGACGACAGCAACCTGTCCTACCTGGCTGGCACCGACGACGACAACTGGAACCGCGTTGAAATCCTAGCCTCCACCGCGCAGGACCACGAACTCCTCGACCCGACTCTGACCCCCGACCGCCTGCTTTTTCGCCTGTTCCACGAAGAGGGCGTCGCGGTCAATGCGCCCCAACCCATCGTCATGCGCTGCGGCTGCTCGCGCGACGCCGTCGCCAACATGCTCCACCGCTTCGGCAAAGCCGAACTCGCCGACATGCGCGACGCCTCCGGCCACGTCCTCGTCACCTGCGAATTCTGCTCCACGGCCTACACCTTCACGGATGCGGATTTGGAATAACTGCGGGAGATCTTGACCCATCTCTGACATTTCGAGATGCTCATGATCATCGTCCAGAAGCAGCGGGATTATAAGCCGAATAGCTTGGCAAGCGCGACGCCCAAGTTTCGAACGACCTCTGCAAGACCAGATATGCTGCTAACTCTTTTCTCAACACTCTCAAAAAGCGCTTTGGCTACAGATGCTTTGGATTGCCCTTGCGATCCGACCGCTTGTTCCGCCAAAGATTGAATTAGGTCGAGAAGTTCTTTCTTCGCAGCAGGCACAATCTCTTTGGCGTCCAGTACTGATTGCGTTAATTGCTGGACAAGCTTGCCTACTTCATCAGCGTCGGTGCCTTTCGCCAACGTAATGACGGCGTCAATGCGTGCAAGATCACCCGTGTTTATGGAGCCGACAGTACTATTTGTTACTGTGATATTATTTAACGTTGTTTTGCTACGCATCGCGTTTGCAATGGCATTGACAGGAATACGTCCCCCAGGAGTGTGGAAGCCAGTGACCGCATCCAAGTCATCAAGCGACTGATTCATTAGTGCCGCTGCCTGAAGGAATTGCATGTTGTGGATCGACATTCTCTTGTGCTCGCAATCAATGCACAGCATGGGGCCGCCTTCTCCGATCTGGTAAAGCGCTGGTCGGTCGCATTGGTGACATTTCATAGCGGCTGCCTTTCGCATTGAGGCGCAACGAGATGTAAGCCTGATGAGACATTGCGCTCAGTCAATCGTGCTGTTCAGGTTGAGGATAAAATTTCGTCCTGTCGGAGTGAGCACAAGAAGAAGAATCCCGTGCTTGAATGTGAAGCCGTCAGAGAAACGTACTTCGTGGCCAAGATCCCGCCTCTGAATTTCAACCAAGCCATCTTCGGCTAACCGTCGCGTGATAAGCTCCATTGTGTCCGGCAGCGTGAACACGGGTGGTAGTTGGACGTTTGGGTTGGTCCGAACGAAGCCCTGAAAGACCTCGATTACGCGGCGCTCCATATCCGAGTACCGCCCGTTGAGCATCATCAGGTTTTGCTTGAGCTTGCGGAGGCTCGCTCGGTTGATGTGACGCGGACTACTGGTGTCCCGCTTTCGCCCATGACAACTCGCGCAGAGCACAATCATGTTAGTGAATTCATGGCGCTGGACCTCGGCGTAATCTTCGATGTGCTCAAACTCCAAAGGTTCAGTCTGCTTGCACAACGGGCATCGATATCCAACTTCCAGCATCAATTGACGCTGAAGCTCGTTTGGAATGTGAATTCGATCAGACATGATGCCGACCCCGTACCTTGCGAACGCCACTTAATACAGGGTAAATTATGATTCGGGACAACACTGGGGCGTACTCACACTTCCGCACGTGGCCCGAAGCCTCCCCCCCACTACCCCTCAAAATCCAACCCTAAATCCATCACCGGCGCGGAGTGCGTCAGCGCCCCGACCGAGATCAAATCCACCCCCGCCTCCGCAATTCCGCGCACGCTCTCCAGCGACACCCCCCCCGACGCCTCCGTCAGCATCGCCCCGCCAACCCGCTCGACCGCCGCCGTCAACTGCGCAGGCGTCATGTTATCGAGCAGCACCACGTCCACCTTGTGCGCCATCACCTCATCCAACTGGGCCAGCGTATCGACCTCGACTTCGATCTTGACCAGATGCCCCGCCCGCGACCGCGCGCCCGCAATCGCCGCCGCCAACCCGCCCGCCGCCACGATGTGATTGTCTTTAATCAAAATCGCATCGAACAGCCCGACGCGATGGTTCATCCCCCCGCCGCACCGCACGGCATACTTCTCAAACGCCCGCAGCCCCGGCGTCGTCTTGCGCGTATCGACAATCACCGCCTTCGTGCCCAAGATCGCATCCACATAGGCTCGCGTCAGCGTCGCGATCCCGCACATCCGCCCCATGAAGTTGAGCGCCACCCGCTCCCCCGTCAAAATCCCCCGCGCCGGTCCGTGCACCCGCGCCACAACATCGCCCGCCTCGACCCGCTCGCCATCGCGCGCGACGGCCTCAAACACGACCCGACGATCGACAGCCACAAACGTCGCCGCCGCAACGTCGAGCCCCGAAATCACCCCCTGCTTACGCGCCGCAAACACCGCCTGCGCAATCGCCGACGCAGGCACCGTCGCATCCGTTGTGATGTCGCCAGCCAGCCCCAGATCCTCGGCCAGCGCGTCAGCCACCGCCCGCACGATCAACCCCTGCGGCAGCGATCCACTCAACCCAGACGGCGTCATCCAATCGATCTCCGAACCAAACGTACAGACGAACTCTTAAGTCCCCAAAAGCGGGGAGTTCGAGGGGTGTCCCCTCGAATGGGGTGTGGGGTGATAAACCCACGCGCGGAGCGCATTAGCTTGCAATGGCGCCCAAAACCGCCTCGCGCCGCACCTCGGCACTCGGCCCCAACGCCTCAATCCGTCCATCCACCACCCGCACAAAGCTCCGCCGCGCCAGCGCCGGATTGGCTGCCGGGAAATCGCTCCGCCAGTGCCCGCCCCGGCTCTCCTGCCGCGCCAAAGCCCCGCGCGCAATAAGCCGCGCCGTCAGCGCCATGTTGGCAAGCACGACATCCGCCCCAGCCTTGACCTCGATATCGGCCAAAATCGCGAGCGCCTCGGCCAGCCCGTCCGCATCCCGAATGACCCCGACATGCTCGCTCATCGTCGCCCGCAGCCGGTCAAACAACACCGACCGCATCTCCTGATCGACAGTCACCGGTCGCTCGCCCGCGAGCAAAAGGCCCATCGGCTCCGTCGCGGTTCGCTTGCGGGCCTTGATGTCGGCCGCCACCCGGTCGCCGACGACGACGGCTTCCAGCAGCGAATTCGACGCGAGCCGGTTCGCTCCATGCAACCCCGTCGAGGCGCATTCGCCAGCAGCCCAAAGACCCGCGATGCTCGTCCGCCCGTTCACGTCGGTTGCAACGCCGCCCATGTGATAATGCGCAGCCGGTGCGACTGGCAGCAAATCGAGCGCGGGATCAAGCCCCGCCTCTTTACAGAACGCATAGACCGTCGGGAATGCCTCGCGCAGCCGCGCGCCCGGTTCCGTCCGGCAATCCAGATAAGCTCCGCGCCCGGCCTTGATCTCAGCAAACACCCCGCGCGCCACGATATCGCGCGGCGACAACTCCCCGCGCGGATCGATCGCCAGCATGAACCGTTCGCCCAGCCGGTTGACGAGCGTCGCCCCCTCCCCGCGTAAAGCCTCCGTCGCAAGTGGGGCTGGATCGATGCCAACGTCCAAAGCGGTCGGATGAAACTGCACGTACTCGGCATCCCCGATCACGGCCCCGGCGCGCGCGGCAAACGCAATCGCCTCCCCGCGCGCCATCGTCGGATTGGTCGTCACCGCATACAGCGATCCCGTCCCCCCGGTCGCCAAAACCACGGCGCCCGCCTTCAAGGTTTTGATCGCGATCTGCGGCCCGGTCTTCGCTTTGATGAGTTGCACGCCGCTGATGCGATCATTGCTCATCTCAAGCCCGACGGCTTCGTAGCCTTCAAGCATCCGGATGCTGGGCGTCTCGCGCACCCGCGCAATCAGCGCCTTCATGATCGCAAATCCGGCGCGGTCGCCCGACACGCGCACCACGCGATTGGCATTATGCGCCGCCTCGCGCGACAACACGTAGGCGCCGCCGTTGCCCCGGTCGAACGGCACCCCGAAATCCGAAAGGTCGAGAATGCGCGCCCGCCCCTCGGAAGCAATCGTGATTGCAATCTCGGGATCGACGATGCCAGCGCCGGCCGCGATCGTGTCGGCGGCGTGCGCTTCCGCCGTGTCGCCCTCGCCGACGGCTGCCGCAACGCCGCCCTGCGCCCAGATGCTGGACGCGCCTTCGCCCATCGGGGCTGCCGCAATGACAGTCACCGGCAACGGCGCGAGCTTGAGCGCGGTAAAGAGCCCGGCAAGCCCCGCCCCTACGATGACAATCGGACCCGGTCCAGGGTCCGCCGTCGCGCTTCGAAACGGCAAGCTCATGCCAGTTGCTTTCGTAATGAGAAACAAAACCCGACGAGTTCCAAGTTACTTAGGTCCAGGGTCCAAGGGGACGAGTCCCCTGGCCTTCACTTCCCCGGCCTGTCTTTCGCTATACTGGCACATCGATCATCCGTTGAACCGCCCGTCGCGCCCGCTCGGCAACGTCCGCGTCGACCGTAACCTCGTACTGGAGGTACAAGAGGCTGTCGTAGATGTTTTCCAGGCTGATCCGCTTCATGTGCGGGCACAGATTGCAGGGCCGGATGAACTCGACATCGGGGGTCTCGGCCGCGACATTGGACGCCATCGAGCATTCTGTCACGAGCACGACTTTGCGCGGTCGGTTGGTTTTGACCCAGTCGATCATAGCTTTCGTCGAGCCCGTAAAGTCGGCGGACGCAATGACATCGGGCGGGCATTCGGGATGCGCGATAATCTTTGTACCCGGGTCCTGGTCGCGAAACACCTGCAGTTCCGCCGCTGTGAACCGCTCATGCACCTCGCATGCGCCCTTCCAGGCGATGATCTCGACGTCCGTCTTGGTCTGCACGTATTTCGACAAGTATTGATCCGGGATCAGCAGGACCCGCTTCGCACCCAGGCTCTCGACCACGGCGACCGCGTTCGACGAGGTGCAGGTGATATCGCATTCCGCCTTCACAGCAGCGCTCGTATTGACGTAGGTGACAATCGGCACGCCCGGATAAGCTGCCCGCAACAGACGCACATCCTCAGCCGTGATCGACGCGGCCAGCGAACACCCGGCCCGCATGTCGGGGATCAGCACGGTTTTGTCCGGCGACAAAATCTTGGCCGTCTCCGCCATGAAATGCACGCCCGCCTGCACAATGACGCTTGCCGTCGTCGTGGCGGCCTCACGCGCCAACTGCAAGCTGTCGCCGCGAAAATCCGAAACGCCGTGGAAGATTTCGGGCGTCATGTAGTTGTGCGCGATGATCACCGCGTCGCGTTCTTTTTTGAGCCGGTTGATCTCGCGGATCAACGGCGCATAGGAAGGCCATTCCATCGGCGTGATGACGCCGCGAACTTTCGCATAAAGAGGCTCCATCTCGCGCGCCATGGCCGCATCGAACGCTGGAAGCTCGCGCTTTGCGGAAGGCCGCGCACCGGCGACGGGCTTCCCATTGCCACCGGCCACGCCAAGTCCTGGCTTGCTGCCGTCCTTGGCCAGCTCTTTGGGCAAACTGAGGTCGATCATCATGACTGATCTCCAATCCATCTTATGCTCAAACTGAGCACTGAAAACACATATTAGGAGCGGGCGGTCGCCTTGGCTAGTGGGTGAGCACACATAATTGAATTGACCCGGCAGCACGCGGCATGTCGCAAACCAGCAAGCAAGCCAGTGTTGACCGGACGTCATCCGCCATCAGACCGGTGTGCACAAAGCGTTGGCAGCAGATACTTGGGATCAAAAGTCGTCGCTGCACTGTTTAAGCCGCTAGAGCATTTTCCGACCGAAGTGGTCACCGGTTCGGCGAAGAAAATGCGACAAAACAGAGACCTGGAGCGCATTCCGATCCCTAGGATCGGAGTGCGCTCTAGAGCAATAACCGGCGAACTTGGAAAACAGTCATGGAACGGCAATCGGCAACAGCAGCTTTCTCGTCCGACGCAGTGTTCATCAGGCGGGTGCTCACCGTGTTCGGTTTAGCCGCGTTGGCCGCCGTCGTCTGGCTGCTGTCGGATATTCTATTGTTGCTGTTTGGATCGATCATTTTCGCCAGAACGCAGATTGCACTCGCAGAACCGCTCACCCGGTTGGGATTGGGGCGGGGAGGTGCTCTCGCAGTCGTTGCCCTGACCGGATTGGGAATCATGGCGGCCATCGTCATATTTTTCGGCGCGGAAATCGCGTCCCAGTTCCGCGATCTGGTCGCAAGGTTTTCATCGGTCTGGACGCAGGCAAAGGAGGCCCTTGAAGCGGCGGGATTGAGTCAATCGCTAAAGGGTTTCGACCCGATGACGGGTCTGCAGAGCCTGGTGCCCCGTGTTTTCGCCTGGACCTCATCCATTGTGGGCGCGGTCGTCAGTCTGGTGCTGGTCATTTTCGGCGGACTCTATATCGCCGCCAACCCGCAACAGTATCGCGACGGCCTCTTAAAGCTCGTTCCATCCTCTTATCAGGCCAACGCCAGTGCAACCTTGCGCGACAGCGCCGATGCGCTCCATCAATGGCTGATCGCACAATTGCTGGTCATGGTGCTGGTGGGGGTCTTGACCGGAGCAGGGCTATGGTTCTTCGGCATCAAACTGGCTCTGGCGCTAGGCGTCCTAGCCGGACTTTTCAACTTTGTCCCCTACCTGGGCTCGGTTGCTGCAGCCGTGATCACGCTCATTATTGCGGCCGGACAAGACGTTAATGCGTTGCTGTTCGCAGCCGGCGTCATGTTCGCGGTCCAGCAGATCGAGAGTTATCTTTTCACGCCGTTTATCGTCGGCACCCGTGTCGCCATAGCGCCTGCAGTCGGCCTGTTCGGCATCGTGGCGACCGGACTACTGTTTGGGCCGCTGGGTCTATTGCTGGGATATCCCCTCATGGTCGTCGCCGATATTGCGATCCGCCGCCTCTACGTGCGCGATGCACTAAACGAGCCGGTGGAAATTTTGGGCGCGCCTGCCGAAAGATCCCAGACCGCAGAGCAAAAGATCGCGACGTGAATCAAACGAGTGCGCAGTCGCCGACAAAACGCCGACGTTCGCAATCCCGTGGGGTCGCGCCTTATCCCCGTCCGGGCTTGACCCGAACGCCCGGCGATGGCCGCTCCAGCAGCACATCGCGTCGGAACCGGTACATTTTAGCTGGCCGCCCGCCCGTTGCCGCCTTCACGACGCCGGTCGGCTCCACGAGCCCGGCGCTTTCCACAAGCCGTCGGAAATTCTGCTTATGCAGATTGGGTCCTAAAATCGCCTCCACGGTCCGCTGCAGCTCATACAATGTGAACTCGTCGGGCAGCAGTTCGAAGATGACCGGCCGGTATTTGATCTTGCCGCGAATGCGCCCGATCGCGGTCGCCAGGATGCGCCGGTGATCGAACTGCATTGCAGCCCCGATGGGCATCCGCCCCGCATCCAGCGTCAATCGCCCGTCGCGATGCGCTTCCCCGGCGAGCCCCGCCTCATACAGCAACTCGTAGCGCTCCAGCACCTTCTCTTCGTCCCAGGTGCTTGTATTCGACGCTGCCGTGCAATCGATACCAAAGCACATGCGCACGCGCTCAAGCCGCCCGATCGGACGCTCGGGTGCCGCCGGATCGACCGGAGCACGCGCCCAAGCGTTCAGCCGTGGAATGATATCCTGATCTAGAATTTGCGCCGGTCCCTGCCGCCGGTCTTCCCAAGGGAAATAATGATACCAGCTCCGCCAGATATTGCGGTCGTCAAGATCTTCGCACGCCTGCCGTAGCGCCAGATAACCGATCGAAACCACATGCGGCCCCGTATCGCCCGGCTGTGCATGCCGCCCGCGATCTCCGAAGGTATAGAGTTGCTCGACGTAGCCAAGCTCCAGCCCGGTCTGCCCCGCAACGCCCGCGCGTAACCCGATATCGAGCGTCCGGTGATCGAGCGGCGAGAACGGCCCAAACGGCAGCGCGTCCCCGTTGAAGCCGAGCGCCGCGTCGCGCACAACCAACACCATCGGCTCGCTGTCACGCACGGCCAGGATCGCAGCGGTCAGCCCGATTTCAACCGACCAGGCAGCAGGACTGCCAGCCCCACCTGTGCTCGATCCGCTCTGTTGTGGCGGCATGACTTTCTCGATCAACGACGCATCGGCTCTTGTTTGTCTGTCGATAGCGTTTGATCCTTTCTGTTTCATAAACGGCACTCCACAAACAAGTATAACCGGCTTGCGCGTTTAGGCTAAAGCGTCGTGCCGCAAGATCACTTGTAATTCAAATCGTTAGCTGCCCGTGGCGTTGAAGGAAGCTGTGTTGCGCAATCTCAGCTGGCAGTGGCGTCAAGTTCTCTAAAACCGTTGTCGTTGACGCAGACAGACCGTTGGGGCGGCCGAAGTAGAGTTCCGCTTCTGCCGCCGTAAATCCCGCCAACAGCGTCGCCTCGTAGTAGGCAGCAATCGTGTCGGCTTGCTTTATATGCGCGGCAATATCGGGCGGCAGTTTCGCCGGTAACCCGAACCGCGCATGAATGGCCTCCATCAACCGGATCTCGAAGGCCTTATAGTCGAGCCCGATGGCCGTCTTGAATGGACTGATGAGATCGCCGACGACGTACTCCGCCGCATCGTGCAGCAACGCGGCAAGTTGCCAGTCGCGGTCCCAATCGTCCCGTCCTTCGCGAGCAATCATCTCAACCATCAACGTGTGTTGCGCCACCGAGAACGCATGGGCGCCAACCGTCTGCCCATTCCATCGCGCAACCCGTGCCAGCCCATGCGCGATGTCCTCAATCGCAATATCGTCCGGGTCGGGATTAAGCAGATCGAGCCGCCGCCCCGACAGCATCCTCTGCCAAGCCCGCCCCGGCTTCCGCCCTCGTTCCCCTCCCCCCTGCGGGGAGGGGTTAGGGGTCGGGGTGAGAACAGGGGTGGGGGTAAGAGGAGGGGTGAGAGTAGGCGTATCGGTATCCGAAACGGTGGGCGCATTTTCCGCCGCAGAACTCATGACGCAGCCTCCACCCGTGCCGTCCGCCGCTCGGCCAGAAACGCCGCCTGCAGCTTCCCACACGACTCATGCCGGTGACAGCACGTCAGATGATCGTTGACCATCCCCACCGACTGCATGAACGCATAGATCGTCGTTGGCCCCACGAACCGGAACCCGCGCGTCTTCAAGTCCTTCGACATCGCGACTGAAACGGTCGTCTGCGCGGGCACATCGCCGTGTGCATCAAACCCACCCGTACGCGGTGTCGCGTAGCCCCATACAAAGTCTGCCAGCGTTGTTTCCTCGCGCAGGCGCAGATATGCCTGTGCGGACAAAATCGCACCCTCGATCTTCAATCGATTGCGCACGATCCCCGCGTCTCCCATCAGCCGTGCCACGTCGCCGTCCCCATAACGCGCCATAATCGCCGCATCGAACCCATCGAATGCGGCTCGAAAATGGTCCCTCTTACGCAAGATCGTCAGCCACGACAAACCACTTTGAAATCCCTCAAGAATAAGCTTTTCAAAAAGGCGCGTTTCATCGCTGAGCGGCACCCCCCATTCGGTGTCGTGGTAGTGGGCATACCCCGGATCGGACAACCCCGGCCAAGCGCATCGCACCAACTCCATCGCCGTCACTCCTGAGCCAGAGCTTACTGTGGAATTCTTCCCCTCCCCCTTGCGGGGAGGGGATGCGGGTGGGGGTCGTTCACGTTCAGCGATGACAATGATCGTCTCATCACAAACCAGCACCTAACCTAACCCGCCGTCTTGGGTGCCAGCCGCGCAACGTCTCCCGCATCGGGCACCATACGCACCCCGCCGCACGTCAGACCAACGCCCTTGCCAGCAAATTCCACCATTCGGTCCAGCCGCAACATCGCCAGCCCGCGAACGCCAGCACTCGACCCCATCGCCCCGATCACAACCTCGCCCGCCAGCACGTCCGTCCCCATGACCGGCAAGGCCCCATCCGCTGTCACCCTCACGATCCGCTTCCGCGCGGTCCCGCGATGCTCCATCCGCGCCACGATTTCCTGGCCGACGTAACACCCCTTCGTGAACGACACGCCGGACAACTGATCGAACAGCGCCTCATGCGGAAACACGTCGCCGAACGCATAATCCTTGCCCCCTTCCGGCACCCCAAGCGCAATCCGGTGCGCGTGATAGGCCTCAAACGCTCCCGGATCGAAGGCAACCGGCGATTGGCTGATGCGCCGCCCGCCAAGCTCGCCGTGCCGTGGATCGGCCACGCTGCCTGCTGCCGTCGGCCAACTCGCTTCGACCTGTGCGCCGACCGCTTCTGCGATCGCAACCTTAGCCCGTAGCTTGTACAGCGATAGCCGCTTCACCAGCCCCGCCGCCTGATCCCGGGCGACATCGAGCAGGAACCCATCCCCATCCCGCACCACGAAGAAATCAAACAGAATTTTCCCCTGCGGCGACAGCAGCCCAGCAAAAATGGCGTCCTGCTTATCCAGTAGGCTCAGGTCATTGGTAATGATGCTATCGAGCAGCTTGCGGGCGTCCTCGCCTGACACCTGAACCACCCCGCGATCCGGCAACAAGGCAATTTGGGCGTCGGTCATGGGGTGCTCACACGTTGCAATCGGCGTCCATCTTACGTATTCCGGGACCACGACCAAAACAACCCGTTTGCCCCACCCATTCTAAAGTCCCAAAAAAGAAGGGGGCTTCGGGGTCTCCCCGAACGGGGTTTGGGGCCCGTGGCCCCAATCGCGCAGTGCATCGCCACACCCACGAGGCCCATAATGACCGGCACCTATGACCTGATCCTGCGCGGCGGCACCGTCGTCAACCACGACGGCGAAGGCGTCCGCGATATCGGCGTCCGCGACGGGAAAATCGCCGCCCTCGGCAACCTCACCTCCGCCAAAGCCGCCCGCGAAATCGACGCCCGCCACCTCCACATCCTCCCGGGTGTGATTGATAGCCAGGTCCACTTTCGCGAGCCCGGCCTCGAACACAAAGAAGACCTCGAAACGGGAAGCCGCGCCGCCGTCATGGGCGGCGTCACGGCGGTCTTCGAAATGCCCAACACCAAACCACTGACGACCACCGCCGAAACCCTCGCCGACAAAATCGCCCGCGCCAAAAACCGTATGTTCTGCGACTTCGCGTTCTACGTCGGCGGCACCCGCGAAAACATTGCAGACATCGCCATCCTCGAACGCCTTGAAGGCTCCGCTGGCATCAAGGTCTTCATGGGCTCCTCGACCGGCGACCTGCTGGTCGACGACGAACTCTCGCTCGACCGCATCATCGCAGCCCTCTCCCGCCGTGCCGCCTTCCACGCTGAGGACGAAGCCCGCCTCAACGCCCGCAAACACCTGCGCGAACCCGGCAACCCGGCGTCCCACCCGGTCTGGCGCGACGAGGAAGCAGCCCTCATCGCCACCACGCGCCTCGTCACCCTCGCCGAAAAATACGGCAAGCGCGTCCACGTCCTCCACATCTCGACCGCCGCCGAAATGGACTATCTCAGCCATCACAAAGATTGGGCCACCGTCGAAGTGACGCCACATCACCTGACGCTGGCCGCCCCCGAAGCGTACGAGCGCCTGGGCACCTACGTCCAGATGAACCCGCCCGTCCGCGACGCCCGCCATCGCGACCGCATCTGGCTAGGCTTGGCCGATGGCACCGTCGACGTGCTCGGCTCCGACCACGCCCCCCACGCCCGCGCCGAAAAAGACCACGCCTACCCCGACAGCCATTCCGGCATGACCGGCGTGCAAACCCTCGTCCCGATCATGCTGGATCATGTGAACCAGGGCCGTCTCTCGCTCGCCCGCTTCGTCGATCTCACCAGCCACGGTCCTCACCGCATCTTCGGCTTGCGCGGCAAGGGCCGCATCGCGACGGGCTACGATGCCGACCTCACCATCGTTGACCTGAAACGTAGCGAAACCATCACCAACACCCAGCAGCAAAGCCGCTGCGGCTGGACCCCCTACGACGGCGTCCGCGTCACCGGCTGGCCCGTCGGCACCCTCGTGCGCGGCCACGTCGCCATGTGGCAAGGCACCCTCGCCCCCGCCGCCTCCGGCCAACCCGTCCGCTTCTGGGAAAGCTGAAATGAGCCTGTGGCGCTCATGCGCTGGGTCCCGGCTCGGCGTTCGGCCAAGTGGCCTCACTTGGCTGGGATGACAGGCACCGCAAACACCCCAACTGTCATCCCGGCCGAGGCGCGAGCTGCGAGTCGGGACCCAGCGGCTGCGAAAATAACCCTCAATATAGCGTCGCCTTTTGTCACGCCCGTAGCCCGTAGGGCGCAATAACGCAGCGTATTGCGCCGACTTCTGGCGTTCGACCGCGGCCGATCGCACGCGCTCGCCCACTGTTCTCCCGCAACTATGCAGCGCCCTACACCTGCCCGCTACTGCCCAAACAACAACTTGGCGCGACCCGCCCGCACCCTCAATACAGCGTTGCCTTCTGCCGCGCCGGTAGCGCCTTCATATACGCCGCCTCGTCGAAATCCGCTGCCCGTTCGCCCCCTGCCTCGACCGTCATCCGCCCCGCCGTCGGCAATGCCGCCGCGTCGAACTCTGCCCGCGGCCCCCACAAAGCCGACCGCATGATCGCCCGCGCGCACTGAAAATAAACCGACCCGATCGCAACCACGATCACGCTGCGAGGCGCTTTCCCATCGACCGCAAAACCGGCCAACAAGTCCGGCTCAATCGAAACCCGCGCCGTCCCGTTGACCCGCAACGTCTCGCCCTTGCCCGGTATCAAAAACAGTAACCCGATCCGCCCGTCTTCAACGATGTTGCGCAACGTATCGACCCGGTTGTTCCCCCGCCGGTCCGGCAGCATCAGCGTGCGATCATCGACAATCCGCACCCACCCGCTCGCATCCCCACGCGGCGAACAATCAAGCCCGCCCGCTCCGCTCGTCGCCACCACGACAAACGGAGACGCCGCAATCATCGCAGCGTAAGCCGCCGTCAACCGGTCCGTCTCTTTGATGATCGACCCCGGCGCCGCTACCCCATACACCGCCTCAAGCTGAGTGAGGCTCGTGATGATGTGATGTTCGGCGGTCATGGCCGGTCCCTTAATTCCATGCGAGACAGGCGCAATGCCATCCGCAAAGCTCCGTCAACCAGGCGTTAGCCGGGACCCAAGCACCCTAAATTGTCGTGCGTAGCAAGCCAACCCACCAATCATCGCCGCTCATCAAACCAGCGCGACCGATAGGCACCGCCCGCTTAGTTCCCAAACAGCTGCTTGCTGCCCAAGTTGCGGAACAGCGACTTGACGAGACCCTCGTCCTTCGAACCGGGTGCCGGCGTTTTGGCCGAGATAAAGTCGAACACCTTGCCGTCTTTCAGCCCGTAGTTGGAGACTTTTTCGACCAGACCGCCCTGGTTGAAGTACACTGCGACCACCTGACGGTCCGTCTCGCGCGCCGACAGGAAAGACTTTTCCGATTCGGTCGACGAGATGTAATAATACGTATTGCCGCTCGCGATGGCCGAAGTGGTCGTCGGCGTACCCAGCGTCAGCTTGACCTGCTCTTGCGTCATACCGGTCTGGATTTGCTGCAGGTCGTTTTCGCGGAATTGCGTACCGTGTTTGGTGATGGTTTCGGCGCAGCCAGCAGCCAGCAACACGGTCGCGGCCAGCGCGGCCACACGGGCAGCCCTGCGAGCCGTGCGCAGCCGCGACGTCGATCCCGCCCGGATACTTACGCTCATGTCGCTCATCGGCCCGTCCCCTTATGCTTGCCCGTGATTATGTCTGCCGGTCGTCGTGCATTGCCAGTCGTCGTGCTCACCCATCGTGCCCAACCGGTGTCAGTGCTTCCGCGTACAAGCAACATGAGGCGGCAGCGTGTCTCGCGCCGCGACTCACTCCCGTTGCATCCAACACTATATAACCCCGATGTAATTCGCTATTCACTTATCTTTACAACACGAATCAACCCAGAACGAACTCAAGCATGCCCCGCCGTCAACCTGAAAGGCGTGAAATTTCCCGATGCTGACTTGGCTTTCGAAGCGGTCCCAGACGAAACGCAAGGCACGCGACATTTATGCCGCCGTGGTGGCACAGTCCCGCAACCCCGTCTTTTACGAGTCATATGGCGTCGCCGACGAGCCGATCGGACGCTATGAATTGATCGCATTGCATCTGATTTTGGCCCTGACCCGCCTGGGCCAGCCCGATGTCGGTGACGAAGAGCTTCGCCGCCAGACGTTGGAAACGTTCGTCACCGATCTAGATGACGCGATGCGTGAATTCGGCGTTGGCGACCCGACTGTTCCCAAACGCGTGAAGCGCGCGGCAGGCGGTGCCCATATCCGCAACGATTCGTATGCTGCAGCCATGGCCGATGCCAGCGACAATGCCCTGGTGCTCGCTTTGATCGAATATGTCTACGTGAACGAACCCGCGCCCTATGCCGCAGCACTTGCAACCTATGTCCGTCGCGCCGCAGCACACTTAGCAGCGCTCCCAGCATCGACTTTGGCGGGCGGCGTCATCACTTTCCCCTCGCCCGAGCCCAATCCTTCCGAGCACAAGCCATGACCATTCTTCCCTGGACCCACGCCATCGCCGATATGCCGGCCAGTTCCCGCTCCTATTCCCGCGAAGCGACACCCGAGGAATGCGCGGCCATCGCCGCCGATCTGGGGCTGCTGGCGTGCCACAAAATCCAGGCGGACTATACGATCCGCGCCGCTGGCGGCGGTCGCTACAAGCTGACCGGCTCGGTGGCCGCACGCATCACACAATCCTGCGTCGTGACGCTGGAACCCATCGACGCCAGCCCGACGCTCCCCATCGACGTCGAGTTCAGCCCGGAGGCCAACGCGCCGCCGAAAGCCAAAGATGACGAAGACGTCGAAATCTCGACCCTTCCCGATCTGGAACCGATCGAGAATGCGTGCCTGGATGCTGGCCGCGTCGTCTACGAGACACTAGCCGCCGGAATCGACCCATTCCCCAAAAAGCCCGATGCCGCATTCGCCTGGGACGACCCGCGCGCAAAGGAGAGCAAGGTGAACCCCTTCGCCGTCTTGGCGACCCTTAAACCCAAGCAGTAGCCCAACCCCGCACCCACTTGTTTCCCTCAGACGGCCCCTGCACTTGGCCGATCCGGGGTCTATCCCTATTACTTCTAAGGTTGCTGGCAAGACCCCGACAACCCCGCCCGCATAAAACCGGTTGTACCGCGCCTGCATTTGAGTATGTTCCCAGCCGGTAGCGAGCGGGGGCTGCGCTACGGGCAAAATTTTCCGCGTACCGCTCGTTTTAATTCATTAAAGAGGCATTCCGCGCCAATGACGGCGAACCGTACCATCGCACTTGACGCCATGGGCGGTGACTTCGGCCCCGATGTCGTGATCCCGGGCGCCGCGATCTCGCTGACCCGTCAACCAAATTTGAGCTTCATCGCGTTCGGCAATCAGGCAGCGATCGAGGCTGTCCTGGCCAAGCATCCAGCGATGGCTGCCAAAACCCGTATCGTCCATACCGATTTCGCGATTGCCAGCGACGAAAAACCAAGCCAGGCCATGCGGCGCGGTAAGGGCTCCAGCATGTGGCTGGCGCTGGAAGCCGTGAAAAACGGCGAAGCACACGCCGCAGTCTCGGGCGGCAACACCGGCGCGCTGATGGCGATGGCCAAGCTGATCCTGCGACCGCTCCCCGGCATCGAGCGCCCGGCAATCGCAGCCTTGTGGCCCACCGTCAAAGGCGAATGCATCGTCCTCGACGTCGGCGCAAATATCGGCGCATCATCGCAACAGTTGGTCGATTTCGCTTTCATGGGTGCCGCCATGGCGCGCGCCCTGTTCCACACCGATCGCCCCTCGGTCGGGCTGTTGAACGTCGGCTCCGAAGACACCAAAGGCGCCGACGAAGTCAAAGAAGCCCACGGCTGGTTAAAGCAAAACGACATCAACATCGCCTACAGGGGCTTCGTTGAAGGCGATGAAATCGGCCAAAGCGTGGTCGATGTCGTGGTCGTCGAAGGCTTCGCTGGCAACATCGCACTGAAGACCGCCGAAGGCACCGCCCGCCAGATCGGCCAATACATCAAGGACGCGATGCGGTCGTCGATGCTGTCCAAGCTTGGTGCCATGTTGGCGCGCGGCGGCTTCATGGCGCTGAAAGACCGCATGGACCCCCGCCACGTCAATGGCGGCACGTTTTTAGGGCTAAATGGCATCGCGATCAAAAGCCACGGCGGCAGCGACGCTTTGGGCTTTGCCAGCGCCGTTGATCTTGCATACGAAATGGCCGATAGCGGCCTCATTGAACGCCTGACAGCCGACATCGCCTCGCGCCAGCAGCAGCCGACAACCACTGATGCGACCGCAAGCATTACCGTATCGGGATAACGTGAGGTGCTGCAGTGTGCAGCCTCGCGTCTGTTCCGCCTGATCACACACAGCCGAGGGGGACCCGGTGGCACAATTGAGATCCGTGGTCCGTAGCGTCGGTGCCGCGTTGCCCAAACGGCGTATGACGAACGAAGACATGGCCAAGATCGTCGACACGACCGACGAATGGATCGTCGAGCGCACGGGCATCAAAGCACGCCACATCGCAGCCGATAACGAGTTGACCTCCGACCTGGGCGCAGCGGCCGCCAAGCAAGCATTGATCCGCGCTGGGATTGACCCGCTCGACATCGACCTCGTCATCTGCGCGACCTCGACGCCTGACCGCACGTTCCCCGCCACCGCCGTGAAAATTCAGCACATGCTGGGTGTCTCCAAAGGCGCAGCATTCGACGTCCAGGCCGTGTGTTCGGGCTTCGTCTTCGCGATGACCATTGCCGACAGCCTGCTGCGCACCGGTCAGGCGACCCGCGCTCTGGTGATAGGCGCTGAAACGTTCTCGCGCATCCTTGATTGGACCGATCGCGGCACCTGCGTCCTGTTTGGCGACGGTGCGGGGGCGGTCGTCCTCGAAGCCATGCCCCAGCACGGCACCCGCGAAGACCGCGGCGTCATCTTCACGAAAATCCGCTCGGACGGCCGCTACGAAGACATGCTTTATGTCGACGGCGGACCCGGCTCCACCAAAACCGTCGGCCATCTGCGCATGAACGGCCGCGAGGTCTTCCGCCACGCGGTCCAGAAAATCTCCGGCGTCATGGAAGAAACGTTGCTCGCAACCGGCTACGCTGCCGACGAGATCGACCTCTACATCCCCCATCAGGCCAACCGCCGCATTCTAGACGGGGTCTCTAAAAAGCTCGGCGTGTCACCGGAAAAGATCGTGATGACGCTGGACCAGCACGGAAACACCTCGGCAGCCTCGATCCCGCTCGCCCTGAATCAGGCCTTCGAACAGCATCGCGTGAAGGAAGGCAGCCTGATCATGATGGAAGCCATGGGCGGCGGTTTTACATGGGGCGCGGTGCTCGTTCGCTGGTAAACGATGCGCTTCAGGCCGCCCCGTCCTGAGGCAGCGAGCGATTGTGACGGCATATTCGTCCCAGACCGCTCAGAAACTCGAAATTCCGCTATATTTTTCAGGCGCTTGTCGTCGGCGGGTCATTGACCTTCGGCTCTGACGCGGCTAGCATCCTCTTTGGGTGCTGCTGGGAGGTATGCGTATCATGGGTGGGAAGACATTAACACGCGCCGATTTGGCTGAAGCCGTCGTGCGTCAGGTAGGATTGCCTCGAAACGAGTCGCAAGATCTCGTCGAGCTGATCTTGAGCGAAATTTCGTTGACGTTGGCGGCCGGTGAGTCCGTCAAGCTGTCGTCGTTCGGTTCCTTCGGGATCCGCGAAAAAGGCGAGCGCGTTGGGCGCAATCCGAAGACGGGCAAGGAAGTGCCCATCACGCCACGTCGCGTGTTGGTGTTTCGACCGAGCAACGTCATGAAGGAGCGTATTAACGAAGGCGTGAAGCGCAAACCGGCCCCAGTTGCCGAAAGCGCGAAAGGCGAACGCCGCACGGCCCGCAAGGCCGCCGTCACGCGCCAAGCCTAAACCGCGAGCCTCAACCGCAAGCCTAGCCGCGCTCAGGCGAGGCGAACAAGAGAGCCAGCGGCAATCCGCCGTGGCTCTTTTTGCGCATCAAGTTGCGGATTTCGGGTCGATGTGGCCGTCGCGCAAGCGCGTTTGTCATCGCAAGGCCATTCTTTCCCCAGTAAATGCGACCTGCAACTATTGTTGCCTGAGCAAAGCCGACTAAACTGCGCTCAGCACAATCCATATTCACGCGCAGTCAGTGACTGGCTGCAAAGCCCAGCCATTCGAGGCGGGTTCGATTTACAACGGGTTCGAGTGCGTATGATGCGCCCGGCGCCGCGCAGAGGAACACGACGATGAGTAAATCGGCAGACGCTTTCCGCACCATCAGCGAGGTAGCTGACGTCCTTGACGTGCAAAAGCACGTGTTGCGCTTTTGGGAAGTGAAGTTTCCCCAGATCCGCCCGATGAAACGGGGCGGCGGACGGCGCTACTATCGGCCCGAGGACATGGTGCTGCTGCGCGGCATTCAACATTTGCTGCATGCCGAAGGGTATACCATCAAGGGTGTGCAGAAAATTCTGCGCGAACAAGGTGTCGAGCAAGTCAAGGTCCACGGTCTCGCCGCGACCGCCATTGCCGAGGGCGGGGGTAAACCGGTTACCAAGCCGCAGACCGCCGGTGACAAGGAGCAGGCGCCCCCCGCAGCGTCGGCTGGCCGCGTCCGCGCCTTGCCCAAAACCGCCAAATCGGATCGTGCGGCCAAATCCGCGCCTTCATCGCCTTACCGGGCAGCCATCGAAGCAGCGTTAGCCGAACTCCAACTCGTTCGCGATGTGTTGGCCAACGCGTTCCCTGCCGACAAGTCCGCTCCCGCCGCAGCCACCGCCAGCGCCGCGCAAGGCCGCACCGCCAAGTCTGGCCGCACCGCGCGTTGATGGGCGCGGTCTCAAAGGTCTGGCTCGTCGATCTCGACCGTGCGACCGACGCGCTTTTCGAAGGTGAAGCGATCACACCACGACTCTCCCCTGGAGAGACCGCAAGCCTCGACGCGATCACAAATCCCGATATCAAAAGGCTCCGCCGCGCCGCCTACATCGCCCGGCGTCTGGTCCTGGAGCGGATGTTCGGCGCATCCACCCGTCAACGCGATCTCCCCCGCGACAGGTATGGCCGTCCCGAACTCCCGCCCGGTTTTACCGGCAGCCACAGTCTCTCCCACGTCGGCCCGTTCGCCTTGATCGCCGCCTCGCTCGCCCCCCGTATCGGCGTTGATCTGGAAAGCCCCCGCATCGTTCGCATGCCCCCCGTCCGCCGCGCGATCATCCAATCCGCGGCCCGCACGCTTTCGCCCGACCCTCTGCCCATCGACGACGACGCGGGCTTCCTTCAAGCTTGGACTCGCCTCGAAGCCCTCGCCAAAGCCGACGGCCGCGGCATCGGCCACCTCCTCACCATGATCGGCGCCGTTGGCGGCAGCTCGCCGAACCCGCCTGCCGCCTTGGCTCTCGCCGCCTCCCACGCAATCACCGTCTACGACCTCCCCCTCGGCTCGGCCCTCACGGCTGCCATCGTGACCATTGACACCGTTCGCCCAGCCGTGATCCACGGACTCGAACAATTCCTTGACCTCTGAGTTGGCGCAATGACAAACACCAAAGCCCCCCGCGCTCTTGCGATTGAAGCCGCCAGCGCTCCGTTGCGGACCAAGTCATCGAACTATCCCGAGCCCTTTTTCAGCCGCATGGCCCGACGCGAAAAGCGCCCGTTAGGTGACCTGTTCGGCCTCAAGAATTTTGGCGTCAACCTGACAACGCTGCATCCCGGTGGCGAGTCCGCCCTTCTTCATCGCCATAGCAAGCAAGACGAGTTCATCTACATCTTGTCGGGTAACCCGACGCTGGTCACGGACGCTGGCGAGGTGACCCTGTCGCCGGGTATGTGCGCAGGGTTTCCCGCTCAAGGCGTCGCCCACCAGTTGGTCAATCGGACGGCCAGCGACGTCGCTTATTTAGAGATCGGTGATCGAACACCAGGCGACGAAGGCAGCTACCCTCAAGACGACCTGAAGGCCACCCTCACCCCAACCGGATGGACCTTTACCCGCAAGGACGGCCGCCCCTGCGAATAAAAAAACCGGCGCTCCGCCTCTGGCCGCCGGTCTGTCCACTCTCTGATTTCCCGGACAAGTGCGCCTTGCGCACGCAGATCCGGGATCTTTACCCGTCTGAAATTCTCAAGACGTTCGGACCACAATCACCCGGAAATCTCCCAGATATTTGCCGCAAGAGGGCATCAAATTCTGGGGAAACAGCCAGGCATTCGTCACTCAAACCACCCCGCAGGTCGCAGGGGCGGCTCGCCCCTGCCGGGGGAGTTTGAGGGGCGAGTAGCCCCTCAACCCCTCGCAACACCTCAACCGATCATCTTCTCCGGCCGCACGATGGCGTCGAAGTCTTCACCCGTGATGCCTTCTTTCAGCGCTTCCTCGCGTAGCGTCGTCCCGTTCTTGTGCGCTGTCTTGGCGATCTTGGCGGCCTTGTCGTACCCATACTTTGGTGCCAGCGCCGTCACCAGCATCAGCGAGCGATCGAGCCCCGCCTTGATGTTGTCCACGCGCGGTTCGATCCCCACCACACAGTTATCGGTGAACGACACCGACGCATCCGCAATCAGCCGCACCGATTGCAGGAAGTTGTACGCCATCACCGGGTTGAACACGTTGAGTTCAAAGTGTCCCTGCGAACCTGCAAACGTCAGCGCCGTGTGATTGCCGACCACGTGCGCACACACCATCGTCAACGCTTCGCACTGAGTCGGGTTGACCTTACCCGGCATGATCGACGAACCCGGCTCGTTTTCCGGCAAAGCGAGTTCGCCCAGCCCCGAACGGGGCCCCGAACCCAAGAAGCGGATATCGTTGGCAATCTTGAACAGCGAGGCGGCCACTGTGTTGATCGCGCCGTGCGTGAACACCATCGCGTCGTGTGCGGCCAGCGCCTCGAACTTGTTGGGTGCCGACGTAAACGGCAACCCCGTGATCGCCGCAATCCGCGCCGCAACTTCGTCGGCAAAGCCTGCTGGCGCATTGAGCCCCGTGCCGACCGCCGTGCCGCCCTGTGCCAGTTCCATCAGCGCAGGCATCGTCATTTCGATGCGCGCGATGCCGTTTTCGATCTGCTTGGCATAGCCCGAGAACTCCTGCCCCAACGTCAGCGGGGTCGCATCCTGGGTGTGCGTGCGCCCGATCTTAATGATGTGGCTCCACGCCTTCGCCTTGGCATCGAGTGCTGCATGCAGATGGCGCAAAGCGGGCAGCAGCTTGTGGTGGATTTCTTCCGCGCATGCAACGTGCATCGCCGTCGGATAGGTATCGTTCGACGACTGGCTCATGTTGACGTGATCGTTGGGGTGCACGGGCTTTTTCGAGCCCATCACGCCGCCAAGCATCTCGATGGCCCGGTTCGAGATCACCTCATTGGCGTTCATGTTCGACTGCGTGCCCGAGCCGGTCTGCCACACGACCAGCGGAAAATGAGCGTTCAGCTTCCCGTCGATAACTTCCTGTGCCGCCGCCACGATGGTTTTGGCAATATCCACATCGAGCACGTTCAGCTTGGCATTGGTCTCAGCCGCCGCCCGTTTGACGATGCCAAGCGCACGAATGACCGCTGGCGGCTGGCGCTCGGTGCCGATCTTGAAATTGCCGAGCGAACGCTGGGCCTGCGCACCCCAGTAAACGTCATTGGCAACCTCAATGGGGCCGAAGGTATCGGATTCGGTGCGCGTATTCGACATAGGGGGACTCACGGTTTGGTTGAGATGAAATCGCTCCCTTGCCCTAGCACTCCAGGCCCCCTCCCTCAAATACAACCGAAGTCGCTTGGGATTTCCCCTCCTCGTCATCGCGCCGCGATGCTCTGCATCGACGCGGGGAGGGTGATGATCTCGCGCAGCGAACGGCAGCTTTTTACCGCAAGCCGCCGCCCGCGATCCACCCCAGCATACATTCCTCAAAGACCGTCATCCCAGCGAAGGAGCCTGTGAACCAAACTCGCATTGGCTTGCCAGGACGGGCAAATGATTTGTGGCTGTTGCCTGTTCAGACGGCAACCATATTGTGTGCCCGTAGGCGCAAGGCGGTGGCGAGGTT